>ERZ827088.69-NODE-69-length-135477-cov-48.495466_pt1 | contig 135477 bp, 137 predicted proteins | sample MGYA00519922_ERZ827088 | MGnify/ENA primary metagenome ERZ827088 (study PRJEB31778, sample SAMEA3449254) | human gut metagenome | biome: human gut; feature: human-associated habitat; material: faeces | place: United Kingdom | collected 2010/2012 ... | reverse complement strand
CCGTCCCGTCCTCGATGGAGCAGGAAGCCTTCAACGAGGCGATGGCGAATATCGGCAGCGGGCTGGGTACAAGCATTTCCTTTACGCAGAACGCCGGGCAACAGGTGGCTATGGACGTTACAAGGGGGCTGATGCAGGGTGCGTCCGGCTACCTTGCCAAGAAGTTCCGAACCGTGAAAGTGAAGCTGAAAGCCGGGTACAGGGTGATGCTTTACGCCAAACAGCAATAATCATTTGACAAACCACTAAAATTTCCAATTAACGATGAAACAGATTTTTGTAATGTGCGCCCTCCTGCTGGGCGTGTGTGCGGCAAACGCACAGGAAACCGACACGGTGAAGTATGCGGCAGGCAACGACTTGTACCGGGGTATCACCCGAAAGCTGCCTTACCGACAAATGGTAACGCCCTACGGCGTGGAAGTGACTTTCGCCAAGACGGTGCATATCATTTTCCCCTCCGCCGTCCGCTATGTAGATTTGGGGAGCAACCACATCATAGCGGGCAAGGCTGACGGTGCGGAAAACGTAATCAGGGTGAAAGCCACGACAGAGGGCTTTCCGGGAGAAACGAACTTCTCCGTCATCTGTGAGGACGGCAGCTTCTATTCATTCAACGCCAAGTATGCCCGTGAGCCGGAAATGCTCAACATCGAAATGAAGGACTTCTTGGAAAATGAAGATACGTCCGACTTTTCGCATACCCGCATGAACATCTATTTCCGGGAACTGGGAAATGAAAGCCCGCTGCTGGTAAAACTGATAATGCAGAGCATTTACAAGAACAATGACCGTAAAGTGCGACACTTGGGCAGCAAGCGTTTCGGCATACAGTTCTTAATCAAGGGGATTTACACCTATAACGGGATGCTTTACGTGCATACGCAGACGAAGAACAGTTCCAACGTGCCTTTCGATACGGACTTCATCAAGTTTAAGATTGTCGATAAGAAAGTGCCCAAACGCACGGCTATTCAGGAAACGGTACTGGATGCGGTACGCAGCTACAACGAGGTGATAGAGATTGCCGGGAAAAGCACCGTCCGGACGGTGTACGCCTTGCCGAAGTTCACCATCCCGGACGACAAGCTGCTGCTGGTGGAGCTTTACGAGAAGAACGGCGGTCGGCATCAGACCATACGGGTGGAGAATGCCGACATCGTGAACGCCGAAGTGATAAACGAACTGAAAATAAAGTAGGGAATGAAGAAACACATCTTTATAATGACACTCTTTGCGCTGTGCCTGCATTTGAACCAGGCACACGCGCAAAGATACCTTCCGGGCATGAAAGCCTTGCAGGTAACGGCGGGCATGGCGGACGGGGTACATTGGAACTCCGACATGGATTTTGCCTGCCATTTCGGGGTGGCATACAGCGTCTATACCAAGAACGCCAACCGCTGGGTGATTGGCTGGGAATACCTGCATAAGAAGTATGACTACAAGGATATGCGCATTCCGGTAGAACAGTTCACGGCGGAGGGCGGCTATTACCTGAAATTCCTTTCGGACAGGCGAAAGACCTTTTTCCTCTCGCTGGGGCTGTCGGCTCTCGCCGGGTATGAAACCAGCAACCGGGGCGACAAGCTGCTGCCGGACGGGGCTACGCTGCTGGACAAGGACTGTTTCATCTACGGCGGTGCGCTCACGCTGGAACTGGAAACCTACCTGACCGACCGAGTGGTGCTGCTCGTCAATGCGAGGGAACGTATGCTGTTCGGCTCGGACATCGGCAAGTTCCACACGCAGGTAGGCATGGGACTGAAATTCATTATCAACTGACCGCTATATAATAATGTATATGAAGAATGTAATGTATAAAATCATCGTGGGCTGCTACATCGTGGCCGCCCTAGTGCTTGTAACCGCCTGTAATGACAGCTTGGACATTCAGCAGGCTTACCCGTTCACGGTGGAAACGCTGCCCGTACCCAAGAAACTGAAAGTGGGCGAAACAGCCGAAATACGCTGCCAACTGGTGCGTGGCGGCGACTACCAGCCTACGACCTACCAGATACGCTATTTCCAGCCTGACGGCAAAGGAAAGCTGGAAATGGATAACGGTACGGTGTTCCTGCCCAATGACCTGTACCCGCTGGAGAAAGAAACATTCCGGCTCTACTACACATCGGCATCGACCGACCAGCAAACGATTGACATCTATATCATCGACAGCTTTGGGCAGATGCAACAATTATCATTGTCATTCAATAATGATAGTGGTAAAGAATGACAACTTATTAACTATGAACAAAATAAGCATTCTCCATTTTGTAGAGTGCTTATTTTGTTATATTTTTGTTCCCAATTTTTATGGAATATATATGAGAAAAATAATTCTTTGGGTTGCATGGGGTATGCTGATATTGGGCGCTACTATTTCTTTATGTTTTATTTATAATGTGCATTTAGACGGATATCAAGTATGTGGCGAAAGTAATATCAATTATGAAGTTACAGGACAATTTGGGGATTATTTAGGAGGGGTTGTTGGCACATTGTTTACTTTTGCTGGAACTTTGCTAATGGTTCTAACATTTAAAGAGCAATCTAAGCAAAATAAAATAGAGTCATTTGAAACAAAATTCTACGAAATGCTTCATTTACATAAAGAAAATGTAAATGAAATTCAAGTTAATGATAAAAAAGGACGAAAAGCTATAGAATTTCTCTTCTATCAATTGCGTGATATATATAAAATAGTAGAAGCAGCGGCAAATGAAATCGAAAATGTACCTTTACCAATGCATGACCCAGAAGAAACTGAAAGATTTAGCAAAATGAAAAGATACTTATCTGACCCTACATATAAACTAAAACTTTTACATGACTTATCGTATGGATATTTCTTTTATGGTGTTCAAAATTATTATCTCACAAAAGATAAACAGGATATCAGATTTGATATTAATGTAGATATTACAGCTATTTTAGTAGCAAATAGAACCTCTAAAGACTTATTTGCCAGCCCTCATAACTCTGTTTTAGGACATTACTTCAGGCATTTATATCAAACAATACGATATATTGCTGATGACAAGGATTTAAAAGAAAATCAAAAATATAATTATGCAAAAATGGTTCGTGCTCAACTTTCAGATTTTGAGCAGGCATTATTATATTATAATTCATTATCTATAATGGGAAATAGTTGGATACGCTCTATTGATAAACGGAAAATTGAAAAAATGTGTTTAATAGCACGATTTCGACTTATAAAAAATATACCCTATTATTTTGAATATTTTGGTATACATCCCGGAGACTTTTTTTCTATTGAGAAAGAAGTATGGGAACAACATAATAAAGACTTTTTCGAATTAGATTTGCCTAATTAATAAGAGATAGCTTGTGAAATATAAGCCGGATTTCTACTTTATTTTCCGGCACTCATGAAAGAAAGTAGCGGCGGCATTTCTGCCGCCTTTGTATCAACTGATTTTAAGGCTCTTTATGGGTACATTTTTCTCTAACCACACCTTTGCCTGTTCAAAGTTGTATTCACCCGTTATGACCGCCGTATGGTCGTTTATGGCTACAAACCTGACACTTTCATAGCTGTTTATCCAACCTTGCAAAGAAGAAACGCCCCAAGTGGAAACATCTTCAAAAACGCTGCGGTCTATCTGGCTGATAGGCTCACCGAAAACTACTGTCATCGTCTGAAAGTCCGGTTCGTCTGCCAACAGTCGCAAATGGTGCAGCGTGCCGAACTCGTCCGTCTTGCGTCCCCATGCCCAATCTTCCGTGTACAAATCATCGCCCCACTGCTGCGGCTTATCGAAATGCACTTTCACGTTTACAGAATACTTGTTTTCCTCGATGTCCTCAATAACGCCCGTTACCATCATGCCCGTAAAAATACACTCGCAACGTCTGCCGATTAGGTTCTTGTTTACTTCTGTCGTTTTCATACCCTTAAAATTTATCTGTTATTACCCTGTTCTTTCTTTTCTATCCATTTATCCCGCCTGTGGCGGCACTCTGCCAGCGTTTTAGCCACTGTGGAAAACAGTTCCACGTCCGTGTGGCGGTAGTCGTACTGGTAAAATATCCGTCCCTTGAATGCGACCGGACGGTATTTTACAAACTTTTCCTCTCCCAGTGCTTGGGTGATGCTCACCCCGTTTCTGTTCAATGATTGCATGATATTCTGTTTTTTATTCGTTATATACTCAATAGGGAAAGCAACAGCAGGAAAAGCAGAGCCACGCACAACGCATAAAACGCCGACAGGCAGACCCGGAGCAGGAAACAGGCGGCACGAAATACAAGATATGCCGTTACCGCCGTGATTGCTCCGGCTGTGCAGGCGAGCCGCCACACAAGGTAGAACAATAACACCCGCAGGATGATTTTATAAATGCTTTTCCGTTTCATCGTTTCTCTGTTTATGCGGGCAGGGCTTTTAACCCCGCCCGAATGGTCGTTTAAGCCGCCCGGAATACAAACCCGTCATCAAACCAGTAGTCGCACATGAACAAATCACGGGCAAACTGTTTGTAGTCGAAATAGGTTTTTGCGAACTCCGGCAGGTCGTAACATTCTTCCACGATTTGGTAGGCGAAATCTTCTTCATCGTCATATTGTCCCTGATATTCGTCCTGAAAGTCCCGTACAAGGTCGTCCGCATCTTCCTCGCTCAAATCATGGCTTTTGTAGTTGCACCACACGAAAAAGGCTTCCTGTTCGGTGTCGCCCAACTTTTCCACCGCATCCCGCAAGGTGAAGAAGTTCTCGGAAATCCAGCTTTCGCCGATTAGGTTTTCCGGTACGTTCTCCCAGTCCTGAAACATATACTCCGCATCTTCCTCGTCCTTGTGAAGCTCCCGGCAGGCTTCGTAAAAATCTTCCTTGTCCGAATAGTCCGACAGGTCAAGCCATGCCCCGAACAATGAACCGTTGTTGTACTTGCCATAAGTGCCTACATAAACTCTTGCTTCCGATAATGTTGCTGCTTCCATATCCTGTAATTTTTAAGTTTTTAATTTTATGCGGATTTGAGAGGTGAGGGAGTTGAAGTTTCACTGAACTTTTTTCCTGTTTCCCGTAAATCCGACTTTTTTTTTATGCGTCTTCCGGTCGGGTCGGTCGTTTTCGTTTCACATAGGCTTAAAAGGGCAGTGTTTAGAGTTTGCAGGGTTTTGTGGAAAAAATACCTCGCAACGAATGTCGCAGGGAAGATTTTTTCGCCAAACCTGAAAAGGCTTGACCTTGCAAACCCGTGAAGAACACGTAACTACCTTTGCCTATTGAAATGATAAAAACGACCTCCCGGCTGGAGGACTGCTTAATGAGGAAGATTTACAGGTTGGGAAACAGGGGAAAAGTTCTTGTTCCCCATTCAGTCCATTAGGGAATTGCCTATGCGGGCGGGAAAAACAAGTGTGTCGGGAGTTCACCTTCCGATACTCTTGTGCGGGTCTCCAAAGGCTCTTTTCACGAAAAACAGTCTGCGATGCCATGCACCGCTGGCGTTTCGGGGAATGTGCCTTTGGAAAAGGATATAAAAAATGCGGGTAGTCCGCCGACTGCCCGCAAGGTGGAAGAATGTACTTTATTGGAATATAGTTTATTAGGTGGAATTTCGTTACCGAAATCGTTACCTATTTGTCACCTGAACGGTCATAGGTAACAAAACCAATTGGACGGCGTTCTTTTTGCTGCTGCGACTGGCTCAAAAGTTGGGTAAGGACTTGGTACAATTCATTGAATTGGGCATCGGTACTTACTTCCAGTTCCTCTATGCGTTTTAGCAGTTCTTCATAACCAATTACCATCTGGCGCATAAGGACGAAAGCCCGCATGATGGAAATGTTTACCTCTATGGCTACCTTGGAACGGAGAACCGAAGAAAGCATGGCTACGCCCTGTTCGGTGAAAGCCATTGGCGGAGTAGGCGTATGACGAATATTGTCGGGGAACTTATCACAATTTGTGATAAGTCCTGACCACTCTTCTTTGCTCAACTCAAACATGAAATCACTGGGAAAACGGTCTATATTACGTTTGACCGCCTGCTTCAAAGCTCGTGTTTCCACCTGGTAGAGTTCCGCTAAATGCAAGTCAAGCATCACACGGCAACCTCTGACTTCAAAAATCTTGTTTTGGATAATCTGCAAGTCCATAATCATATTTATTTAAGTTGGTATTTATATTGCTGGCATTTTTCTGTTATTTAGTTTGTTAGCTAAAATATCCATATCCTCGCTAAGTTTGGTGTCTATGATTTTCGCATATATTTGGGTCGTCCTTATATTAGTGTGCCCTAACATCTTAGAAACGCTTTCAATAGGTACGCCATAACTTATACTAAGGGTTGCAAAACTGTGCCGGGCAACATGGAACGTGATTTTCTTATTTATTCCGCAAACAGTCGCAATCTCTTTCAAGTAATCATTCATCTTCTGATTACTGATAACAGGCAACAGTTTACCGTTGGGTAGTTTCCCGTCATATTTCTGCAAAATGGATTTGGGTATATCCAGTAATCGAATATTTGACGTTACGCTTGTCTTATGCCTTTTCTTGATTATCCACAAATTACCATCAAATGACAATCTTATATTTTCTGGGGTTAATTCGCATACATCAACATAAGAAAGTCCAGTGTAGCAACTAAAAATGAATATATCACGCACCTGTTCCAGTCGTTTGCTGGCGAATGTCTTTTGATATATCCGGTCTAATTCTGCCTGTTCAAGAAAATCTCTTTCTACATACTCAAATTTCAGTTTATATGCCCCGAATGGATTAAAAGTAATCAGTCCCAAGTTGTGGGCAAACAGAACAACAGTCCTAAACCGCTGTATAAACTTCATGGCTGTATTGTGGGTACACGGATAATTTTCTCGGATAAACAGGTAGAAACCCTCAATGAACACTACATTTATTTCCCGAAAGGTAATATCTTCCAAATTATATTTATTGTGGATATAGTCTGCAAGGCGATTTTTGGTAAGCTCATAACGGGTATATGTTTTTTGCGTGGCTGTTTTCCCGACTTTCAGCGCATATTGTTCGTTATGCTGTGCGAACACTTGCAGGAGGGTCTTAGCCTTTTCCTCCTTGCCTAAAAAGATGTTGCGTACTTTCTCTGCTGTTACATAGCCATCTCGTTCTAAAATGGTTTGATAATGTCTGTGTAAGGTCGCCTTGATGCTATCCAGCATTTCATTCATGCGGGTAAATTCTGACCCTCTGCCAGTTACTTTTCCTGTTTGTGCAGACCAGTTCTTAGGATTGACTTCAAGTTTGGTGTTGAATTGGACTAATTTCCCGTCAATGGTAATACGTGCCATAATAGGCATATTACCATTCTTTTTTACTTTGTCCCGTTTCAGGAAGAACAATACTCGAAATGTTGATTTCATACCTCATTGTTTTAAGTTACAAAACTACTTTTATTAACTCATAATGAGATAAATGCAGGGTCGCCAATTTCCGACAACATTTCGCCATTTTCAGTCAAATCGTACCCCTTTTTTGAAGATTTTGTCAGGGGTACGAATAAGCCACTATTTTTTGTCTGTCAGTGACCTTTTCGTGGCGGTTAGGGTAGCCAAAAGGTAATAAAAAAAGTCCCACAAAATATTGATTTTGTAGGACTTGTCTTTTTATTGTCGCCTTTTGGCTTTTCTTTTTGTGATCCGCCTGGGGCTCGAACCCAGGACCCCAACATTAAAAGTGTTGTGCTCTACCTGCTGAGCTACGGATTATTATGCTGTTAATCAGGCGATTATGAGCGTTACGGCCTTCTGTAATTGGCTGTATGCATACCCTATGTAGAGCCTGCCTCCCGACTGCTGGTTAATAGAAAATGTCTTGTAAAATATTGATAACCATTTTATTCATCTATGGACTATCCGTAATCTGTCGAGTGATACTTTTCCATAATTGTTTCATGAGTTAAGTTCGTTGATGTAGAATGTTCTTGATGCAAAATCGGCGGAAAAACTTTCGCAAAGGGAGATATTTACCCTCCCTTTGCAAAGTCTGTCCTTGGAAAAGGTTAATTGCTTTTGTCTCTGTAAACAAAAATCCTCGACTGTATGGCCGAGGATGTAACATTGAACTGCGCTAATAATTGCAAATTGAATTTTGCATTAAATTATCTATAGCTGTTTTGTAATTTATCCATTTGTACAAATGTACTGTTAATGTCGCAATATCAATCAAATCATTAAAGCCCGTGTGAGGTGAATTGCAATTAATCCAATATAAATGTCCTCTTTCTCCATCACCCCTGTATGGTTCAGGAATAGGATTACATTCATGAAGCCTTGAAAGGAACTTAAATCTTTGTAGTTTGAGATCAACAGTATAAGTTATGGAATAATGGCGATCGGAAGTTTGTTTGTCATGCTTTTCAGAAAAAATGTGCATATAATATGTAACAGCAGGAGTATTCCCCTCTAAATGATAGCGTTCATGAAAATATGTTATTTGCCCGAATCGAAGAAAATATGCTTTTACTAAATTCCGAGCGGAACCTCGATTTATGGCTATTTGTATTGCTTCTTTTTGCCTATGCCGTAATTGTAGCCACTCTTTTTGTAGGAATGTCCCATAAATCGCCCCGCGCCATTGCATCGAAGCATATGCTCCTGCTTCATCTCTTGCCTTGACAAAAGCATCCTTAAAACAGTACATATCCCACGTTGTTTCTATTATTGGCAAGCGGTTATACGCACACACCATTAAAGAGTCGGCAATTTCTTTTGAAGATAGATTTCGTTGAGACCCATCATTTTGATATGTGATTTGATGATTTCTACACCCTATAATCAATAGCGCAAGTATCAGTATGCAGTTCTTCATCTTCTGTGACGCATTTTTAAATATAACCCGTGGGAATGATATTACTTAATCCGTTTCTATTCTCTCCACATTCTTATAAACTCCATTGCATCCTCATATCGGTTGAAGTCATTCTTAGGCAACTGCTCAAACATCGCTGCCGACTTTTGCATCATTTTGATAGCATTCTCTAAATCGCCTGTCAGTTCGTATATGTGTGCTTTCTCGAAATAGACCATTGCTTTCATGGGGCAGATCTTTCCATATTTCTGTTCTGCGTATTCCAGCATATTGTCATATAGCTGCTGTGCGTTGTCAGTTTGTCTAGCCTGCAAATATTCGGAAATCAGGTCAAACATCATTTCCTCTTTCATTGCTGGATTGGAATATTTCCGAGCAACGGAATTTGCTTGGGCTTTTTGCACAAAGACATTCAGCACGCTGTCACCACCTACTGTTCCTACATTGAAATTCTGTACGACATCGTTCAGCATTTCATCATAGGTTTGTTGTGGACGGGTAGTGCCACATCCTGCAATCAACAGGGTGAATAAAGGAATTAGGTATTTTTTCATCGTATTATCTATTCGCCTTAATTACCTCCTGCTAGTACAAAGATTATGAATACAATAATTAAGATAATAATCACCCATTTAGTAGATGTCTTGCCATTCTGTTTTTGTACTTCTTTCAATTGATATTGGATATTGTTTTTAAACTCAACCTCAAACTCTGCAAATGAAAGATTCGGTCTGTCTACTTTTGCTTTCAGCCAGGCAGAATAGGCCTCGGTTGTTGCATTCGTATTACCCCGTTGTATTAGCTCGTTAGCCTCTCTTTGCGTCTGTGTATGGCCGAGATACCGCCCATACTTATCGTAACATTCGTAAAACATAGATGTTGGTATTAATTTGTTTTATTGAAGGTCTCAATATCGTAAACAGATACCCTTGAAATATTTAGATTGGGTAAAAAGCATATTATCTCTCCAGCCGTAGTATTGAAAACCACAAAATAGGGCCAGTCTGCAGCCATTGAAGGGTCTACCGCTCTTGTTGGAACCAACTGCTCCAAGCCATCGGATGCGTTACCAAACATAAAGAATTTTCCAGAATTAGGCTCTATAAATCCGATACTTCGATCGGAGTCTGAGAATCGTTTGACATGAACATGGACGACAATAGGCTCTTCACCATCTGGTAATATGGCTATGCAGTTTTTAACACATTCCACTGTTGCTTTTGATTCCCGAGTTGAAGGTTGCGACCGTTGATATTGTGGCTGCGGATATGAGGGCTGAAAGTCTGGCATAGGAGTGGGCTCTCTAAAAAAAGGCGTATAAGTAAGCCCTTGTGCATAGATCCCATTCGCGGAACAAATAACAAGCAGCATCATTGCATAGAAAAGCTTTTTCATGGCTACTGTAATTTTAGGTTGTCGCTCCAGCACCTGAACGACGGTTCATCAAGTTTGATTTATAAAAACAGAAAGCGTGGTGCTGAAAACTTATTCAATGATTGCAGGTCGTAGGAAACCTTGAAGATAAAATAAGCAACAGCCCCACGCCTATACCCACAAATGGATATGACGCGGCAAGATGTCTGCCGATTCTCTCTTCTGTCGAATTTCCTACGTTCGCAATCAGAGAACAAGCAACACTTTCCGTGTTTGTTCGTATGTCCCACAAAGATAGGCAAACAAACTGAAAAGTAAAACATCTTCCCGATTTCTCGGTGCTGTTGCAGTTAAAAATAGACTTTACGCCTGCATAAACCCTGAAACTTTGCTTTTCAGACCCCTCAAAACCACGGATTTCGACTTTACATCAGCATAAATTCCATATCTGTAAGTTGCAGGCTTTGCAGCAAATTGTAATGTGTAGATTATAAATAATATAGCCATCTTACTATGTATTAGTACGCTTTGTTTTGGAGCATAAGAAAATACCCCTGCCGTCATAAGACAGCAAGGGTATTTTTATGGATTTATTAGTGGAAATTTAGTATATTTGTCTAAACGTATATTTTATGGCTAATATAATAAATAGAGCTATTTTCGAAATAGCAAAGCGCTCTGAAAAAAAGAATCGGGAATATTTAGTTTCGTCATTCGCAAATGTCGGACCTCTTATTCCTATGCTTGAAACATTGGATAATCAGGTTTTATATGGTCGAAGAGGAACAGGGAAAACACACATTTTTACCTATATCTTGGACAATATAGAAAAGCAAAATAATGTTGGCGTATACATTGATATGCGAAATATAGGGTCTAATGGTGGAATATATGCTGATATTCGTATTCCTATTGCGGAACGAGCGTCTCGATTGCTTATTGACACATTTACTGCAATTCATGACCAACTAATAGATTATGTCTTGACCCATGACCAAGATGATATCGACTTGTCAAAAGTTGGTCCTATTTTAGACGAACTTGCCGATGCTATATCTCATATATCGGTAGAAGGTGATGTATCTTTAATTTATAAAGACACAGATACACATATAGATGGCTACAACTTAAAGGGTATAATATCCACTGATTCCGTCGGGATTGGAGGTAATTTTTCAGAAACCAACGGATTAACTAAATATAGTGAAAAACAAGTAAGAGGAACAGAACGTCATAGAATTCATTTTCCTACATTCTCAGATTTATTGAGGAGATTACTGCGTAATATATCCAATCGAACAATATGGATATTTTTTGATGAATGGGCAGAGATTCCCAATGATTTACAACCATATTTAGCGGATTTAATTAGGCGGACATTGTTCCCTGTAACAGGTGTTATAGTAAAAATAGCAGCTATCGAACGACGAGTAAATTTTAAGATTGATGTTGATGGCGATGTTTCGTATATTGGAATAGAGGGTGGAACAGAACTCTCAAGTTTGGATCTTGATGAATTTATGGTCTTCGATAATGACAGCGAGAAGGCTAAGCAATTTTTTTTAGACCTTTTATATAATCACATCAAACAAATATTATTAGAGAAAGGGGAAAATAATATTCCTGATAAGAAAGAGTTTATCAATAAGACTTTTACTCAAATAAATGCTTTTGAGGAATTAGTTCGTGCTGCAGAAGGAGTTCCTCGAGATGCTATCAATATTATAAGCTTTGCTGCTATGAAAGCGTACGACTCTAAAATATCTGTTCAAAATGTACGCGATGCCGCTCGGCAATGGTATTGCAAAGACAAAGAAAGTGTCATTAACAGCAAAATAGGAGCGGCAAAACTTCTAAGATGGATAATTGATGAGGTTATTGGGAGTAGAAAAGCTCGCGCTTTTCTTTTATCATGCGACATTAATGATCCCTTAATTGAGTATCTATACGATGCTCGAATTTTGCATGTGGTAAAATCGAATATATCTGCAAAAGATAAGCCAGGAGAGCGGTATAATGTGTATGCTATTGACTATGGTGCTTATGTACATTTAATTAATACAGCAAACGCTGTAGCAGAAAACAGCACTGATTTTATTGACGTCCCGATGATTGATTATCGTTCTGTGCGCCGTGCAATTCTGGATATTGAGAAATTTTATGATGATTCGACATCAAAGGATATGGCTCAATCTTAGTGATTGGCCATATCTTTTTTAATTACTCCACAAACCAACTGTATTCAGTATCCCCTTTCAAGGCACGACCGATTCCTGCAATCAGTTCCGTTGCATTCAGCGATCTATCAAGGAAGGTGTCGATGTAGCTGGACTTGTTGGCTCCCGTAAAGAGGTTGTAGACTTTCCAAAGGTCAATCTCGGGATTGTCTCCTCGGGAAAAGTTCTCGTCCGTGTAGTAAGCCTTTGCCACGGCATTGATGTGGCAGTCGGTAAATTCCATGACTGGAAGCTGCCGTTTCTCGGCAGTGGGCAGGTATTGATACAAACGTGCCTTGCCAATCAACTGGGCGAACTGGTGTTCACTGAGCGATTGCCGCTGTAAGGCTGCCATCTGCTTAATGTGCCGTTCAGCATCGTATTGCTGGAACAACTGCAACGAAGCCTCAAACAAGTCCTGCACACTCATTACCCGCAACTCCCGCTTAAATCCGTCGGTCGATACACATAGGTTGCAGCAGACGAGGTTCCTGAATCCGATGAAGACCTTGAACTTCTCGACCGTCTTTTTCGAATAGAGATTTTCGTGGTTATAGGCCCTCACTCCTCCAATCGAGAGATTGAGCCGATTGCCTGCCACCTCTTCGTAAATCGAGGGAATCTCAAAGCAGAAGGCCATGCGTTCGTAATAGATGGTCTTGTCCGTCTCCAGGAGCTGATTCACGGGCTTGTGAATAGCCTCGGGAATCCGCCCCTTGATAATATGCGAAACGACAATATCGGGCGTGTCGATAGCCTCTTGTGGAAACAGCCGATGGGCAGCATTCCAAACGGTCTCGATAAAGCTCTGGTGAGAAATCGTCACCTCGTTGTCCTTGCTGAATACGGGAACGACACAATCGTTCTTCAGATGGGACATATCGACAGGCTTGGTGTTGGCCTCGATAAAGTGACGGGTACGCGGTGCGGTTCCGAGCGACACAATCGGCGTTGCGGGACGTTCCTCTACGATGGTTGCCTCCTCCACGGGAAGATTCAACCCAACGGCAAACTCGGGATTAGGCTGAAAGGCAGGAAGCATGGCTGTGGAGGTTTTGCGTGGAAGGATTCGATTGTGCGGTCTGCGTCATGTTGCACCATTTGAGAATGGCTTGCCCCACGGCAGGTGTTATCGTGAACTCGGGACGACCTGTAAAGAGCCCCGTTCGGTCTTTGGAGGTAGTGGCCTTGTGGTTCATGGCGATGTCCAGCACGGCGGTGAACTCATAGTCCACGTTATCGCGCTGTACGGCCTTCAAGCCCACCTTCTCGGGGACCATCTTTCCATTCTTGTCCGAGAGGACATAATCCTGCTTGGAACGCATGGTGCAGATGATGTGGCACGAGGAGTTGAGAATGCGTTGGATGAAGGCATTCTGACGGGGAGTGACCTTGGCCCAGTTGGCAAAGGAGTTGCCTTGCAGGTTGGCGTGGAAATCGAGCAGGTAATCCCAGCAATGGGAGATACTGTCGATGACGATGACCTCGGCTCCTGCCTGTTCACAGATACCGATGGCCTCGATGTAGGTTTCGGGAGAGTAGTCGGGCAGGGTGAGGACCTGATAATTGCCCAGATGGGCATAGAGATCGGCCGAACCGTTCTCGGAATCGATGACGGCAACACGGGACCAGTCGGAGGTCATGCCGTAAGCAATGAGGAGTGAGGAGTAGGTCTTTCCCGACCCCGAGGCTCCAGCCAGTGCCAGCCTCATTTTGGCTGCACGGCGCATGGATGGACGTAATTGCATAAAGCTACAAATTAGATGATGAATGAATAAATAAATACACTCATCATCTGTCTGTTGCTTTTGTTGTTTGTCTGGAAAAATTCCCGACAATCAGCCACAAAAAATCCCTCCCCGAAATTCGATTTACAAACCGAACAGGGGGAGGGGTGTTTTACAGGGTGTTTGTATGTAAGCAGAAGAATGCGTCCATTTATTTTAATGCCATGTTGCTGCACTCTTGCTGAATTTCATTGATAAGCCTTGATACATGGAAGCCATCGCATACAGCATGATGTACTTGTATGGAAAGCGGTATCAGGTATCTATTCCCGTCTTTGAAATACTTGCCATAAGTGAAGATGGGAAGCAAATAGGTCCCATCGGCAAATATGTTTAGATTGAAACCTGTAAATGTTGTCCAAGGTAATGAAGAGATCGGGAAGACATTGGCTGGCGTGTTAGGCTTGGCGTCTATCCTATCAATCTGGCCGAATCGCTTGCTGTCTTGTTCGAAATTGGATAAGAATAGATTCAAGTCGTCATTCCATTCTGTCCAAATATTCGAGAAACTTTCACTGTCCTTATGGAATACCGTATAGCAAGGTAACAAAGTTTCCCAGACGCCTATCTCTCCTCGGTCGTTTATGGCAGTTCGGAACTCCTCGTATTTATTTACCGCCTTGGATATAACATAGATCAGGAGAGGATATAGCTTGACCTTATTTCTATCATTGAATGACAACACATTTGTGATGTCTATATTGACCGTGATGCTATAAGTACATCTTATCTGGTTGAAATAATGGTCAAAATAAGGCTTCCTTTTCCAAGAGTTCGTATCAATTGGCTTGAACATGGGGCGTTCCTTTATAGCTTCAGTCCGTATAATGCATTAGAACTCCAAGACCTTGTCCACTTGCAGAACTCGGCAGCTTTCGCCATCAACCAGTTTGTAATGAATCTGCCGAGTCTTTCCCGTGGTAGGATTGGCGTTGCTGTCGGTCTCATTGTAGATGGGGAACCGCTGGCAAAATGTATTTTCCACGATTGCCATCTGGTCATGGCCCATATATCCTTGGTTGAGCTCCTTGTTTTCTGCTACATCTGGCAGATAAACCTGACTTGCCGATTTGCCATTGTTTACTGAATAGCCAATCAACTTGCCATAGCTGCCACTTCCGTCGGATGTCAGATAAACAAATAGCTCTGGATAGCCATCCACATTCAAATCGCCGATTTCCGCATTTGTAACGGTATAGCCTGTAATGTCGTGTTTGAAAGCCTCGTTGGTGACACTCAACCCAGAAGGCTGTATAAGGAGGGTTTTATCCTCTACTTTTACTGTAAATGATATATTGCTCCCAGGGTACGACAAATCCATCTCTTGAAAGCCAGTCGTTCCCTCTTGTGAAGCTGTTGTTTCAATTTGGGGTGTAGTCTCGGCTTGCTTGCTCTTGTTGTTGCTGTTGCGGGAAGAACAAGAGACCAACATAACACAACTGAAGAGAATAATTCCTGCTGTTTTCATATCGTTGAATTTTATTGCGTTTTCTCTTTCCAGAGCAAGACAAATATAAACCAATCTTTACTCAAAACCAAGTAAAATATCGCCTGCAAGGCTATTGCGGATCCAGAAGCCATGCGGATTGTGGAATAGATCAAATGTTTCCCGTTACATCATAGAATCATAATTCACAAAAAAATCCCTCCCCGAAATTCGATTTACAAACCGAATAGGGGAGGGGCTTTGATCTGTTACTCTATTTGTGGGCAGTATATAAATAAAAAACACTCCAGCCCGTTTAAGGCTGGAGTGATCGAATGATCGAAAATAAATATTATTTTTTATTTTCTTGGCTGTCTACTTCATTAGAATTGACATCTTCATTAATTGAATTAAGGAATTTTTTGTAGACACTATTATGAATCATATCGTTTATAAGTTTTCTTCTTTCGGCTGGAGTCCATTGCTTGTCTATAATATCATTATAATAAGATAATAGGTAATTATCTAAATAACCCATCTGAGACCTTTTATCTAAAGCACGTACAGTAGTCAGAATTTCTGTTAAGATATCTTCAATACTTCTCTTTTTAACATGTTCTTCTGGCTTAAACCGTTGAGATATTTCTTTATATTTTTCTAAAAATTGCTCCCAATATGTTTCAAAAACACTTTTTAAAACTTTTTCTTGCAATTTGTTTTCTAAAAGTGCATTATTTATTGTTTGTACTAATTCCCACATACTCTCTTTATCACATGCGATAGTGTGATTGAATTGGGCGAGGGGATTGCCTATATCAGTATTTTTTAAATCAATTAACAGCGTACAAACTCTATTTTCTTCAATACCCTTTGCTAATGCTCCTGCTTCAAATAAGATCCACGGTTCAGTTTTGTTTTCAGGAGTGAGACAAAGTATGCCAAATCGAGAATCTGCCAAAGTTTTCGATATTTCTGTATACCATAAAGCACCCCGTTCAATATCATGTGAAGATATCCACGGTTTAGCGGCTTGTATTACACATTGAATCCATTCATTGAAAAGTTCTGCAATTTTGCGACTTCGTTCACCTGACCAGCTAATAAAGATTTTCATATGAGTTAGTTTTATTATGCAATTTTAATTTTCTCAAAAATACTAAATTTTTTGTTATAATATTTCGTTAGGAATTATCCTATCTCTAATTATGGCCATGCACGCCGTTGTTTTGCCATTGATTTTTGGTGATGTCATTTTCACTTCGTATCATTTGGCGAGATCGGTCGCTTTTGCGGTTTGTTGAATACCCAAACTGTCGTATATCTTTTGCAGTTCCATTTTGACCTTGCTCTTTGCGATGGATGTCTGCTTGGCAAAGGTCTCATTTATCATCTTGACAATCTTGCGTTCAACAGGAACAGACCACTGTTTCGTCAGTTCCCTGCGGATGTTGCCTACATGATATTTCAACGCCTGTACTTTGGCAGTTCCCAACTCCTCATAAGCCTGCTTTACCAAAGGATATTTGACTGCAATCTGAGCACACAACTCTTCATGGCTTACCAAGGAGAAGAAAGGCTGGGACGTTTTCAGTCGATGGTATTCTTCAAACAACTCCTTAAATGTAACCCGCGCATTGTTTTTATCCTCCAACTTCTCAATAATTTCGCTGAATGAATGCTGTGTAATGGAGTATCCGTTTCGTTTCAGCTCGTTGGAAAGGTTTACATAGGTCCTGTAAATATGGCGGCAAATCTTGAAGTTTACGATGTCCATATTGGCCAGATTCTTATCCACGACCAGCTTATTGTTCTCAATCCTTACATATTGCTCGTTGATATATTTGATCTTTGACAAGGTCTTTACCCGAGTTTTGTCGCTCAACGCGTTTATCTCTTGGGCATACTGCACGGCTTCTTTCAATGTCTTTTGAGTGGCGGCCACATATTCATCCAATGTTACCTCTCGGCTGTATTTGGTCGTTGAGAAGACATGGATAATCTCTCTTTTGTATTTGGAATCCCGTACCCGTCCGCAAATTTGAGTAAACAGGGTTGAGATGTCCAATAAGGTATGAGCCTTGTTGCCATCGCTGACGATGAAAGTAACTCCGTTTTCATCATACAAGTCACATCCTTCAAAACAGGTCGAGGTGTAAAAGTTTATCTTCTTCACGGGGTCTGACGGCTGATCAATGGGATAGTCCTTACCTAACTTGCGTTGGTTGTTCTCGCTATTGTCCCCGCTTGTGGAGCACACCACTTTCACTTGGTCAGGGGTGAGTTTTGCCAGATCTATCACCTTTGCGATGAACTCTACGCTGTTTACAAAGATGTGCAGATTGTAAGGCAAATTACCATCCAATACCTTGCGGCACTCTTTAACGATATATTGTGCAGGCTTGGATGTTTGACGGGACCGCACATGGATCTCTGTCAGATGGGGCCAGTTAATTTCGCATATGGGCAGATGTTTCAACTCTTCCAGAATATACTCCCGTTCAATCGGAGTAGCGGTCATGTAAGTGACACGGGCGAATTTTCCAGCCTCCGCCAATAGATTCTTGATGGCCGTATGACGAAACGAGTAGGAGTTGAATAAGACATGTCATTCATCAACCAGCAGGAAAAGGTCGTTATAAGGGTCGAGACCTGCAGCCTGCAATGCCTTGATGGTTCGTGGCAGTGAATCGTATGTAACGGCAATCTTTAAGAGAGAGTGGCTTTGCGCGTATTCCATAATATCCTGTTCCTCGATTCCCTCGTAAACGCCCAGCACGGAAATATCGTCTTGTCGGTAAATGGTCTTGTTCTTGACCAGCGCCACATAAGGCATGGCAATAAGGGTCGGAATCGGATTACGGATGGCTAATTCAGTGGCACCACACCCTGTTTGTCTCTTGTTGAAGAGACAGTTATTAGGAATCTCTGTCAGAAAGTCCGACAGATAGGTTGCTCCTTCGGGAGCTTCAATCGTTCAGTTTTGATTTGTATTCATATACTTATATGTTTGATAGTTAGTAATATCTATATAATCTTCCATCTTTTTTAATCTTAAATCTATATTTATAAAGGAGACTTTCATTTCACACTCAAAAAATGTGGAAAGACAGCGCAAAGAAAAGGCAGACGAATCTGCCTTAACAAAATTAGCCCTATTTGAACGGTGGATGTCTTTCGTAGAAAAGTTATGCAAATATATAAAATATTTTACAACAAATCAAATTATTTGACAATATTTCTGCTGTTTTCTCGATTAGTTGCATGATTGATATTTAGGCCGACTTTTGCTATTTTTGAGGAACTGAAACCCCGAACTGACTATGAACTGTACGATTCCTCAAAACTGGAGCGATGAAGCCATGGATTATGCCAACCGACTGGCCGACCGAATCAATGTAGGCTGGGATGGTGAGAACTATTGCCCGAGTGACTGGAGCCTCCGATTTCTTGTTCGTCTGAACAAGGGCTTGGTGAAAGTTTCCTTCACCTATGAAGCCTTCAGGGATAACGACGACATCATGGCTACATTGGAGGGATACGGGTTGGATGCCGAAAAGTTCTGGTATGCGTTGCTCTTCATCTACGACATCACGATCTCTTTCTGCTTGAATGCTGCCGATGCCAGCAAGACGGATTATGAGATTCTGACGGAACTCAACGATTTTCTGCAACAGCACCCGAAAGCAGTTCTCTACCTCTCGGAGGATCGGGAGTTACGCAAGAGTGAACGCTACGAAACCAACAGTCCGTTGATTCTGGACTGCCTGCGTCGTTTTGTCAAGCAGGAGTTGGCGCAATATCCAGAACCGCCCCAACAAAAAATCTTTACCATCGACCTCCTTTATAGGAATTATACAGAATCGCTGTCCACAGCCCAGCAACAGGTGCTGATGTATCGGTTGTTCAAGGTACTGTTCGATACCCTCAAATTGCCCGAATTGCGTGCCAAGCGGGGAGAGGTTGTGTCGTACAGCAAACAGCTCCTTGTCTCCCGCATCATCTATTTCTGCCGACTGACGGCCAATGAATCCTTTACGGTGGACAGCTCCTCTTTGAAAGGAGTCTTGAAACAGTACGGAAATACGGACTTCAATCAACTGGAACCGCGGGTTTATACGGGCGGCTTGCGACTGCCGAAAGAAGAGGGTGAGTAAGTCGGGTTGTATTTTACTCCCTAAAGAGGGGTGGAATTTTGCCGAGCTTTGTCGTGTCGGATGGATGGTCCAGACGACCTGCAAACCCTCGGGCAAGGCAAGCAGCTAACCAACGCCCCTCCGTAAAGGACGGAGTAATTTATAGCCATGAAAAAGCTTATCATCACCTCCGACAACCAGAATCGTCAGTTCGCATTTGTGAAGGGTAACCGCCCGACCAATGCCAAGACCGTGAAGGCCAAGGAGAAATCGATGCAGGAGCATGGCCAGTTGTCGCCCATCACCGTCGTGAAGGGTGAGGATGTTTACCTGATGAACGGCCATCTGGTAGACCTGCAGGGACACGACATTCCCGACGAACAGACAGAACGGTACTATGCCGTGGTGGATGGACAACACCGAGTGGTTGCATGGATGAACTTGGGCAAGAACCTGGATGACCTCGTGATTTGTGAAGCGCTGAATGCCGAGATGGAGATTGCGGCCCTGATCGCCGAGATGAATATCTGCACGACCTCGTGGAAGGGGACCGATTATATGGCAGCTCCAGCAATGGCCCTGGCTGCAAAGAATGAGGTCTTTGATTTTGCCGTGGAGTTGCAGGGCAAGGGCTTCCCGCTGGCGACTATCTCTCTCTGGTGCACGGGCGCCAACTCCCTCAAACCGAAAGACCTTGTAGCCAGTGTCAAGAGCAAAGTACTGCCGCGGGCATTTGGAGATGCAGGGTGGTTCTACCGAAGCGTCAAGTGGTATGAGGCAGCTTTGGAACGGATTCCGAATTCGTTCCTGGCGAAAAAATATCTGATTACCTTCCTGATTAAGAAGTTCAACCATGCGGCGGATCCCATGCTGTTCAGCAGCCAGATGGAAGAGAAGTTGAGAAGCCTGTCGGAGGAGCAGGTGAAAGAGATCATGAACCCCAAGACGGAAGAGGATGTTTCGCGAGAACAGGCGACCTATGACATGTTGGAAAAGTACCTCGGGTAATGAAGACGCCACATATCTTTAGAAGAAAGGAGGTCGGTTCCCAACAGGGCCGCCGACCTCCCGATTCTTACAGCAGATGCTGCATGGCTTCGTCGATTTGCGAGTTCTCGAATGAATCGAGGTAGATTTGCGTGGTCGAGAGGTCGGAGTGCCCCAACGATTCGGAAATCAGAGCCACGCTTACTCCTGACCGTTTTAGGACGGTTGCATAGGTGTGACGAGCAACATAGGTCGTCAAAGGAACCTCCAATCCAATCAGTTTTCCCAGCACCTTTAATTCCCGATTGATTTTTGCCAGAACCTTGTGTGTCCGATTGAAAATCTGTTGTGGTGTCCGATGGACATTGCGGTTGAGAATCGGAAAGATATAATCCTCTTTCGCATGGCCTCTCTTGCTGTACTTCTGGATAATCTGCAAGGCGTTCGGCACCAGCTGGAAGGATAACAGCTTCTGGGTCTTGTGACGGGAGTAATAGATTCTTCCGTCCACAATGTCCCCATAGCGCAGGGTGGCCATATCCGTAAAGTTGATGCCTGCCGTAAAGTAGGAGAACAGGAAGATGTCCTTTGCAAATAGGGTGTATTCGGTTTTGTGGCTTGGCTCTATTTCCAATGCCATCAACTTCTGAATGTCTCCTTTCGTGATGGCACGCTTTCTTGTCCGTGTCCACAAACTGCCGACCTTGTACTTGGCAAACGGATTGATCTTTTGGATAAAGATTCCATCGGCAAGAGCCTTGTTGTAGGCGGCTTTGAAGATGGCGAATTTTGTGGCTATACTGTTGCTTGCATTGTCGTTCTTCCGCAGGAACAGTTCGAAATCCCGCAAGAAGGTATGGTCAATCTCATCGAAACGGATATTGAGAGAACGGAATCGAGACAGGTGAGAACACAACACCCGATGCTTGCTGGCCGACGCGTATTTGCCGAGCGCTTCCAACCGTTCGATTATCTGTTTCAGATAGTCGCCAACTGTGCAGTTTACCCGCTTGCCGTTTTGCCCGAATAGATTCTCAAATGTGACGGGGAGCTCCATGATTTCCAGACGCTGGATTCGCTTCTCATACTCCTTGATTTTGGCTGTTATCTTGAACTGGATATTGTCCCTGTCGGGGCAGTCATCGGTCACCTTTTGCGCCTCTGCATCCCAATGTGCTGGGGCAACGGAGACACCCAACCCGATACTCTTTTTGCGCTTTCCCTGAAAGAAGAGGAGGCATAGGGGAGAGGTGGAATCCCTATAAACGATGTTCTTTCGGCATATAACCCTGAATGTCATTTGATTGCGTGTTATATGCAGTCGGAGGACGGTCAGGCTCAATGCGTACCCTAATGCGTACCCTGCGCCCGAAAAAAGGCGTTTTCTGAGGCTCAAAACCCGAAATCGTGATAGGGTAGAGAAAATAAAAAGAGCCGACAATCGATTGACTGTCAGCTCTTTTCTGGTGAACCCGCTGGGGCTCGAACCCAGGACCCCAACATTAAAAGTGTTGTGCTCTACCTGCTGAGCTACGGATTCTCCCGTGCCAAAAGGGAATTGCTCCCCGATTTTGGTGGTGCAAATGTAGGGAATATTTTTGTTTTCCCAAAATAAAACGATATTTTTGTACTGCCAAGAATAAAAAACTTAAGAAAATAACCGTTAAATCCTACGATTCCTATGTGTAGAGCGCTTATTATCGGAGCCGGAGGCGTCGGTACGGTCGTGACGCAGAAGATCGCGGCCAATCCCGTCTTTTCGGATGTGATGCTTGCGAGCCGGACCAAGTCCAAATGCGACGCCGTCGCCGCAGCCATCGGCGGCAACCGCGTGAAGACCGCCCAGGTCGATGCCGACAATGTTGCGGAGCTGTGCGAGCTTTTCCGCGCCTTCAAACCCGATATCGTCGTGAACGTGGCCCTGCCGTATCAGGACCTCACGATCATGGATGCCTGCCTCGAGTGCGGCTGCAACTACCTCGACACGGCCAACTACGAGCCGCGCGACGAGGCGCACTTCGAGTACTCGTGGCAGTGGGCCTATCAGGACCGCTTCAAGGCCGCCGGCCTCACGGCCATCCTCGGCTGCGGTTTCGACCCGGGTGTCACGGCCATCTTCACGGCTTATGCCGCCAAGCACCACTTCGACGAGATTCACTACCTCGACATCGTGGACTGCAATGCCGGCAACCACGGCATGGCCTTCGCTACGAACTTCAATCCCGAGATCAACATCCGCGAGGTGACCCAGAAGGGCCGCTATTACGAGAACGGCGAGTGGGTGGTCACCGAGCCGCACGAGATCCACAAGCCGCTGAACTATCCCGGCATCGGCGAGCGCGAATCCTACGTGATCTACCACGAGGAACTCGAGTCGCTCGTGAAGAACTATCCGTCGATCAAGCGCGCCCGTTTCTGGATGACCTTCGGCCAGGAGTACCTCACGCACCTGCGCGTGATCCAGAACATCGGCATGGCCCGTATCGACCCGATCCTCTACAACGGCGTCGAGATCGTGCCGATCCAGTTCCTCAAGGCCGTGCTGCCCGATCCCAAGTCGCTGGGAGCCAACTACCACGGGCAAACCTCGATCGGCTGCCGCATCCGCGGTGTGAAGGACGGCAAGGAGCACACCTACTATATCTACAACAACTGCGACCACGAGCAGGCCTACAAGGAGACCGGCACGCAGGCTGTGTCGTTCACGACGGGTGTCCCGGCCGCTCTGGGCGCCTCGATGTGGGCCAAGGGCCTCTGGCGCGGCGCCGGTGTCTTCAATGTCGAGGAGTTCGACCCGGATCCCTTCTTGGCCGAGCTGGGCGAGCAGGGACTGCCCTGGCACGAGCTGTTCGACGTCGATATCGAAGTCTGACGCTTCGCGGACACCGGGACAGGCGCATCTCGTTTCCCATCCGTATATGCTTTCGGGCGTATGGTCTTTCGGACCATGCGCCTGTTTTTTTTGTATAAAAGATACTTTTTTTATCTTTATTTTGTATTATATATGATACATTTTATTATCTTTGTGACAGAATAAGGAATCAGAGTGCAAAAATTAACCTTTCATAACATGAAACGCATAGCTTGTATCGCCGGGGCGTTGTTGTTGATTGCGACGCCCTATTCGGGTCGGGCAGCCGGGGATGGCGACCGATCCGGATTCAACCGTCACTGGTATCTGCAAGTACAGGCTGGAGCCGCCTATACGCTCGGGGAGACGAGTTTTGGGGATCTTGTCTCTCCGGCTGCGGCTCTCTCTGCCGGCTACCGTTTCTCGCCCGTCTGGGGGCTCCGTTTCGGTTTGAGCGGCTGGCAGGCCCGCGGTGCCTGGGCTTCGCCCGCATCGCCCTACGACTACAACTTCCTGCAGGGCAATGTCGAGGCCACGCTCGATCTGGCTAACCTCTTCGGACGTTTCAATCCTACACGCACGGTCAATCCCTACCTCTTTGCAGGTGTCGGGCTCAACTACGCCTTCAACAACGACGAGGCCGTTGCGCTCAACAACGCCGGCTACACGATGGACAACATCTGGTCCGACAGCAAGGCCTTTGCCGTGGGCCGCATGGGAGTCGGCGTGAATTTCCGGGTCTCGAACCGCGTGCAGCTGGGCCTCGAAGTGAATGCCAACATCCTTTCGGACAAGTTCAACTCGAAGAAGGCCGGCAACGTGGACTGGCACTTCAACGCACTGGCCGGACTCTCGATCCGCCTGGGCAAGAGCCACCGCAAGGCCGCTGCACCCGCAGTCGTACCCGCAACTCCGGTCAAACCGGCCGAACCGGCGGAGACTCCGCAGGAGCCCGAAACGCAACCGGCTCCCGAGCAGCCGGCACCGACGCCTGCCGTCGAGAAGCCCCAGCCGCTCCGTGAGAACATCTTCTTCCGGATCGGTAAGACGAATATCCGCGAAGAGGAGCAGCCGAAGATCCGTTCGCTGGTCGATTACCTGAAAAAGAATACCGCAGCGACCGTCCGCATCACAGGTTATGCCGACGCCGCTACGGGCAGCCAGCGCCGCAATCTCCAGCTTTCGGAGCAGCGCGCCCGCAATGTTTCCGATGCCCTGCAGCAAGCCGGCATCCCGGCCGACCGCATCAGCATCGACTACAAAGGCGACACCGAGCAACCGTTCTCTACGGCTGTGGAGAACCGAGTGAGCATCTGCATTGCCCGGTAGTAGGCCTTAACAGCCCGTTTTCGAGCAACGGCGACGGAATCCCCGTCGCCGTTGCCATTTCCTCCCCGCAACGGATGCCCGAAGGGTAAGTATAAATACCTATTTCGCCGAGCGCCACGGGATTTTCCCCGCTAGGCAGGAGTGCGGATCGCGATGAAATTGTTACATTTGTCCCTGTTTTTGAACGGAACTTCCCAACGATGATTGACTTTCTGAAACTGCCGTCCCCGTGCTATGTGCTCGACGAGACGCTGCTCGATGCGAATTTGGCCCTGATCGACCGCGTAAGGCGCGAGTCGGGCGCCGAGATCATCGTCGCATTGAAGGCCTGCGCCATGTGGAGCATCTTCCCCGAACTGGCGCGCCACTCCGACGGAGCGACGGCGAGTTCCGCGGCCGAGGCCCAGCTCGTCTTCGAAGAGTTCGGCCGATTGGCCCATACCTATGCCCCGGTCTATACCGACCGCAACTTCGACGAGATCCTGCGCTGCAGCGACCACATCACCTTCAACTCCCTCTCCCAGTTCGAACGCTTCGGACAGCGGGCCCTGATCAACGGCATCTCGTGCGGTCTGCGGATCAACCCGGGCTATTCGCCCGTCGAGACCGACCTCTACAACCCGTGCGTCGCCGGCTCACGTCTGGGCATCACACCCGAACAGCTGCGCGAGCTCCCCGAGGGCATCGAGGGACTCCATTTCCACGTCCTCTGCGAATCGCGCCCCGAGCACCTGCGGCTGGCCCTCGAGGCCGTCGAGCAGCGCTTCGGCCACCTGCTCGACCGCGTCAAGTGGCTCAACATGGGCGGCGGCCACCTGATGACGCACGCCGACTACGACTGCAATGAGCTGATCGCCCTGCTGCGCGAGTTCAGGTTGCGCCATCCCCACCTGCGGCTGATTCTCGAACCGGGCAGTGCCTTCACCTGGCGCACGGGCTATCTGGTCTCGACCGTCGAGGACATCGTCGAGAACGGCGGCGTGCGCACGGCGATGCTCGACGTCTCGTTCGCCTGCCACATGCCCGACTGCCTCGAGATGCCCTACAAACCGGCCATCGTCGGGGCGCACGAACCTGCCGAGGGAGAGCCCCGCTGGCGGATGGGCGGCACGAGCTGCCTGGCCGGCGACTTCTACGGCGACTGGGCCTTCGACCACGAGCTGAAGGTGGGCGAGCGCATCGTCTTCGAAGACATGATCCACTACACGATGGTCAAGACCACGATGTTCAACGGCGTGCAGCACCCTTCGATCGTCATCGTCCGCCGCGACGGCCGCACGGAGGTGATCCGCGAGTTCGGCTACGAGGACTACAAGAACCGGATGTCATAAATAAACAAACAAGCATACGATTTACATGGAAACATTTACACCTACGTCCTACACGCTCGAGTGCGTCGCCACGGGACGCGAGTTCGAGGACACGGGCTGGATCCTGACCGATCCGCAGTGCAAGGAGCCTTCGCTCGTGCGTGCACGCTATGCCAAGCGTCAGCTCGACGTGAAACCGGCCGAATGGGGCCTCTACCGCTATGCCGACTGGCTTCCCGTGCGGCGCATGCTCAAGGGGTCGTCGGCCCCGGTGACCTACCGCAGCAAGGGACTGGCCGAGCACCTCGGCCTGAGCAACCTGTGGATCACCTTCAACGGCTACTTCCCCGCCATCGGAGCCACGATGACCACCTGCTCGTTCAAGGAGACCGAGGCCTACAGCGTCTGCGGCCGCATTCCCGAGGATGAGAAGCGCGTGCTCGTGGTGGCCTCGGCCGGCAATACGGCCCGCGCCTTCGCCAAGGTCTGCTCCGACAACAACATTCCGCTGCTGCTGTCGGTTCCCTACGACAACATCGGCGCCCTGTGGTTCGACGCGCCGCTCAACCCCTGCGTGAAACTGATCTCGTGCGCTCCGGGCGGCGACTACTTCGACGCCATCTACCTGAGCGACCTGGCCCTCAAGGGCCCGGGCTTCTATGCCGAGGGCGGAGCGAAGAACATCGCCCGCCGCGACGGCATGGCCTGCACCGTACTCTCGGCCGTGACGGCCATCGGCCGCATCCCGGACTACTATTTCCAGGCCGTCGGCAGCGGTACGGGCGCCATTGCGGCCTGGGAGGCCAACCAGCGGCTGATCGCCGACGGACGCTTCGGGCAGAATACCATGAAGCTGATGGTCTCGCAGAATGCGCCGTTCGTCCCGATGTACGACGCCTGGCAGGCCGATTCGCGTGCGATGCTTCCCTATGACGAGGACAAGGCGCGGCGCGACGCGGAGATCATCGATGCCAAGGTACTGTCGAACCGCCATCCGCCCTACGGCATCCGCGGCGGCCTCTACGATGCGCTGAAAGCCACCGGCGGCGACATCTTCGTGGCGACGAACGCCATGGCGCGCAAGGCCCGCAAACTGTTCAAGGAGCTCGAGGGGGTCGATATCTACTCGGCCGCGGGCGTAGCCACGGCATCGCTCATCAATGCGGTGACGGCCGGCAAGGTCGAGCGCGACGCCACGATCATGCTCAACATCACGGGCGGCGGCGAGGAGCACTTCCAGCAGGACAAGGAGCTCTGGTACCTCAAACCGAGCCACGTCTTCCCGCTCGATCCCGACGCCGACGAGGTTGTGGAGCGGGTCGAGACACTCTTCGCGTGATCAAATGATACGAAAGTTTTGACTTTCGGAAAAAACATATCTTTGCGACGGCTTGAACCGGGGGCATGCAGCCGGCCCCGGTCCGGGCCGTCGATTTTTTTAACGTATTACCCAAACTAATTTCAACGGACAAATGGAACACATCCAGACAGAACAGCATCTTCCGGTTGGTCGCTGGCGTCGCTGGAACCGCAAGGGCTGGTCGGCCTTTGCGAGCATGCACCGCAGCGTGACCATCGGGGTCCTCGCTGTCGGGATGTCGATTCTGCAACTCGGTGTGCGAACCGCCACCGCGCAGAATGCCGACACGACCGCCGTCCTCCGGACGCTGCGGATCGAAGAGGTCGGCATATCGGGGAGCCAGACTTCCCCGACGCGGAACGCGCAGTCGCACACCCCGCTTTTCGACCGGAAAAGCCTCTATGCCGAGCCCGTCCAGACTCTGGAATCGGCATTGCGGCTCTCTCCTTCGGTCGATATCCGCGAACGCGGAGCGAAAGGTGCGCAGGCCGACATCTCCGTCAGAGGAGGCTCATTCGACCAAACCATGGTATTGCTCAACGGGATCGACTTCACGGATGCGCGCACGGGACACCAGTCGCATTCGCTTCCGGTCGATCTCGATTGCATTTCGGGCGTCGATCTGATCGACGGCGTACCGGGAGTCGGCGCCTATGCCGGCGCGGTCAATATCCGCACGGCGCCGTTGCGGCCGCGCTACCTCCGCTTCGAAGGAAGCGGCGGACAGTACGGCTACGCCTACGCCAACCTCTCGGGCGGCGTTACCGACGGAGGCATGACGCTCTTCGGGGCGGCTTCCTACCGCCGCAGCGACGGCTACCGCCACAACACCGATTTCGATACCTACAACGCCTATGTGCGGGGCACCTTCCAGACCCGGCGGGCCGGACTGTTCGACTTCCAGGCCGGTTACCAGAACCGCGCCTTCGGCTCGAACGGCTTCTATGCGGCCTACAACCCCGAGCAGTGGGAGCACACCTCGACGGCGCTGGCATCGCTGCGCTGGCTGCAGAGCGTCGGTCGCTTCACCTTCGGGGCCTCGGCGAGCTACCGCAAGAACTTCGACCGCTACGACTGGACCCGCGGCACGGCGCTCAACCGCCACAACACCGACAATGTCGGTGCCCGGCTGTGGGGCGACCTGGCGTGGGCGGGCGGTGTCACGACGCTCGGCGGCGACTACGGCTACAACCACATCTTCAGCACGAACCTGGGATTCGAACTTCCCGAGCCGCACGGTGACTACACGCATGCCGACTCCCGCCATACGGGCAACATCTGGCTGCGCCACGCCAAGCGCTGGCGCAGGTTCGATGCCTCGGCCTCGGCGGGAGTGAGCCTCACACCCTACGGCACCTCGGCGCTGTGGAACATCGACGGAGGCTGGAAACCCTCCGAGTCGTGGCATGTCGGCCTGGGGGCCTCGCAGTCGATGCGCCTGCCGACCTTCACGGACCTCTACTACTCCTCGCCGGCCCAGATCAACAACCTCGACCTGACGCCCGAGCACGCCGTGACATTCCGCCTCGGCGCCGACTACGCCCGCGGGGTGTGGAGCGCCTCGGTGCAGAGCTACTACCGCCTCGGACGCGATCTGATCGACTGGGTGTGGTACGACGACATCCCCTCGAACCCCGAGGCCTGGCGCGGCAAGTGGCACTCCGAGCAGACGAGCCGGCTCAACACCTTCGGGCTCGAAATCTCGGGCGGCTACACCTCCGGGACGGGCTTCCTGCGCCGTGTGACGCTCTCCTACGGATACATCACGACCGACCGCCGCGAGGACATCGTGGCCAAGAGCGCCATGGACTTCATGCGCCACAAGGCGGCGCTGTCGGTCGGCGTGCACTTCCTGCGGCGCATGTCGCTCGTGTTGACCGGATCGGTCTATGACCGCAACGGCGAGTATACTTGGTATCCCGTTGCGGGCGACTCGTCGCAGAGCGAACAGCGTTCGTTCGAGCCCTACTTCCTGCTCGACGGACGCCTCCAGTGGGAGAAGGGGTGGTGCCGCCTCTACGTCGATGCGACGAACATCACCGACTCGCGCTACTGCGACATGGGCGGCATTCCGCTGCCCGGCTTCTGGTGCATTGCGGGCGTCACGCTGACCTTCGGGCGCTGACGCCTCCCGATTCCTCCCTTTTCCGGCTGCAACCCTTCGGGTCCGGATCCCGCGCCGCGGGGTCCGGACCTTTCGTTTCGACCCTCCGAAACTTTCTGTTTTTTTCGTCCTGCGCGTTTTTCTCTTACTGATCGTAGTTTTTGTCACGAAAAAACGGTATATTTGAAGCAAAGAATTTCTAAACGCACACGATATGGAGAAACGAATCGTCGAATGCGTTCCCAACTTCAGCGAGGGACGCGACAAGGCCGTGATCGACGCGATCACGGCGGCCATCGTACAGTCCGGCGGCGTGAAGCTGCTGGATGTGGATCCGGGCGAAGCGACCAACCGCACGGTCGTCACCTTCGTCGGCTCACCCGAAGCGGTCGTCGAGGCGGCCTTCGCCGGAGTCCGGCGCGCCGCCGAACTGATCGACATGCGCCACCACAAGGGGGCACACCCGCGCATGGGTGCCACCGACGTTCTCCCGCTGATCCCCATCTCGGGCATCACGCTCGAGGAGTGCGCCGAGCTGGCCCGCACGCTGGCCCGCCGCATCGCCGACGAACTGCGCATCCCGACCTACTGCTACGAGGCCTCGGCCCTGCGTCCCGAGCGGCGCAACCTGGCCGTCTGCCGGGCCGGCGAGTACGAGGCGCTGCCCGAGAAGCTCGCCCATACCGACACGGCTCCCGATTTCGGGGCCCGTCCCTTCGATGAAGGGGTGGCCCGCACGGGCGCCACGACGGTCGGTGCGCGCGACTTCCTGATCGCCGTCAATTTCAACCTCAATACCACCTCCACGCGCCGCGCCAACGCCATCGCCTTCGACGTGCGCGAGAAGGGGCGGCCGGTCCGCGAGGGCAACCCGATCACCGGAAAGATCGTCAAGGACGCCGAGGGCAACCCGGTGATGCGTCCCGGAACGCTCAAGGCCACGAAGGCCATCGGCTGGTACATCGAGGAGTACGGCATCGCCCAGGTCTCGATGAACATCACCGACATCTCGGTCACGCCGCTGCACGTGGCCTTCGACGAGGTGTGCCGCAAGGCCGATGCCCGCGGCGTCCGCGTCACCGGCACCGAGATCGTGGGGCTCGTTCCCAAGCGGGCGCTGCTTGAGGCGGGCCGCTACTTCCTGCGCAAGCAGCACCGCTCGACGGGTATCGCCGAGGAGGAGATCATCCGCCTGGCCGTGAAGTCGATGGGGCTCGACGACCTGAAGCCCTTCGACCCGAAGGAGAAGGTGATCGAATACCTGCTTGAAGCGGAGGATCAGAAGAAGCGACTGATCGACCTCACATGCAAGGGATTTGCCGCCGAGACCGCGAGCGAATCGCCCGCTCCGGGCGGCGGTTCGATCTCGGCCTACATGGGAGCGCTCGGCGCCGCCCTCGGAACGATGGTCGCCAACCTCTCGTCGCACAAGGCCGGCTGGGACGACCGCTGGGAGGAGTTCTCCGACTGGGCCGACCGCGGCCAGGCGCTGCTCGCCGAGTTGCTGCACCTGGTGGACGAGGACACGGAGGCCTTCAACCGGATCATGGCCGTCTTCGCCATGCCCAAATCGACCGACGAGGAGAAGGCCGCCCGCAGTGCGGCCCTGCAGGAGGCCACGCTCTACGCCACGGAGGTTCCCCTGCGGACGATGAAGGCCGCCGTGCGGGTCTTCCCGCTGGTGCGCGCGATGGCCGAGACGGGCAATCCCAATTCGGTCTCGGATGCCGGAGTAGGGGCCCTCGCAGCACGCAGCGCCGTACTCGGGGCCTGCCTGAACGTGAAGATCAATGCCGCGGGCCTGAAGGACCGCGAGCGGGCCGGGGCGCTGGTCGCCGAGGCCGAATCCATTGCGGCCGACGCCGTCCGTCTGGAGACGGAGGTGCTGGCCATCGTAGAAGAAAAGATAAAATAGCCGACCATGACACTCGCCGAATTCCAAGCCGACATCCGCGCAGGCATCCCCGACCGGCTGCCCGCCGCGAAACCCTATGACAAACAGATCAACCACGCACCCAAGCGCAAGGATATCCTCACGCCCGCCGAGAAGGAGCTGGCCCTGCGCAACGCCCTGCGCTACTTCCCGGCCAAGCACCATGCGGTGCTGGCCCGCGAGTTTGCCGCCGAGCTGCGCAAGTACGGACGCATCTACATGTACCGCCTGCGCCCCGACTACGAGATGTATGCCCGCCCGATCGACGAATACCCGGCCCGCTGCCGGCAGGCGGCGGCCATCATGATGATGATCCAGAACAACCTGGACAAGGCCGTGGCGCAGCATCCCCACGAACTGATCACCTACGGCGGCAACGGGGCCGTATTCCAGAACTGGGCACAGTACCGCCTGACGATGAAGTACCTCTCGGAGATGACCGACCGCCAGACGCTGGTCATGTACTCGGGCCATCCGCTGGGTCTCTTCCCGTCGCATCCCGACGCCCCGCGCGTCGTGGTTACCAACGGCATGGTGATCCCCAACTACTCGAAGCCCGATGACTGGGAGCGGATGAACGCCCTCGGCGTCTCGCAGTACGGACAGATGACCGCCGGCTCCTACATGTACATCGGCCCGCAGGGCATCGTGCACGGCACGACGATCACGGTGATGAACGCCGCACGCAAGCGTTTCACGGCCGACCGCCGCGACGCCCGCGGCATGCTCTTCGTCTCGTCGGGCCTCGGCGGCATGTCGGGCGCCCAGCCCAAGGCGGGCAACATCTCGGGTGTAGTCTCGGTCATCGCCGAGATCAACCCCAAGGCCGCCCGGAAACGCTACGAGCAGGGATGGGTCGATGAACTGCATGAATCACTGGATGAATTGATCGAGCGTATCCGCAAGGCCGTCAGCGCAAAAGAGATCGTGTCGCTGGCCTATGTGGGCAACGTCGTGGACCTCTGGGAGCGCCTCGCCGCCGAGGAGATCCCCGTAGATCTGGGTTCCGACCAGACCTCGCTGCACAACCCCTGGGCCGGAGGCTACTATCCCGTCGGGCTGAGCTACGAAGCCTCGAACAAGATGATGGCCGAGGAGCCGACGCGCTTCCGTGAGTGCGTGCAGGAATCGCTTCGCCGTCAGGTCGATGCCATCAACAAGCTCACCTCGCGCGGCATGTACTTCTTCGACTACGGCAACGCCTTCCTGCTCGAGGCCTCGCGTGCCGGGGCCGCCGTGATGGGCGAGGGCGGACGCTTCCGCTATCCCTCTTACGTGCAGGACATCATGGGTCCGATGTTCTTCGACTACGGATTCGGGCCGTTCCGCTGGGTCTGCACCTCGGGCAAGCCCGAGGATCTGGAGACGACCGACCGGCTGGCTGCCGAGGTGCTGGAGGAGATCCGCCGCACGGCGCCCGCCGACATCGCCGGTCAGCTCGACGACAACATCCACTGGATCCGCGAGGCGGGCCGCAACCACCTGGTCGTCGGTTCGCAGGCGCGCATCCTCTATGCCGACTGCGAGGGCCGCATGAAGATCGCGCAGGCCTTCAACCGGGCAATCGCCGACGGCCGCATCTCGGCACCCGTCGTGCTGGGCCGCGACCACCACGACGTCTCGGGCACCGACTCGCCCTACCGCGAAACCTCGAACATCTACGACGGCTCGAACCTGACGGCCGACATGGCCGTGCAGAACGTCATCGGCGACGCCTTCCGCGGCGCGACGTGGGTCTCGATCCACAACGGCGGCGGCGTCGGCTGGGGCGAGGTGATCAACGGCGGCTTCGGCATGGTGATCGACGGCTCGGAGGATGCCGACCGTCGCATCCGCGAGATGCTGTTCTGGGACGTGAACAACGGCATCGCCCGCCGCAGCTGGGCCCGCAACGAAGGGGCCGTGGCGGCCATCCGCCGCGAGATGGAGCGCACCCCCGGACTGGAGGTTACGCTGCCCAACTCCGCCGACGACGACATCATCCGCAATGCATTGAACGATAACGAATAACAACTGCTACCCGATATGGAACATCATCTGATATCCGCGGAGCGCCTGACCATCGCCCGCGTGCGCGAAATCCTCGAACGCCGCCTTCCGCTGGCTTTGAGCGACGACGCCCGGCAGCGGATCGTCCGCTGCCGCGAATACCTCGACCGCAAGATGGAGCACCCCGAGCGGCCGATCTACGGCATCACGACGGGCTTCGGCTCGCTGTGCGACATCTCGGTCGGCCGCGACGAACTCTCCCGGCTGCAGCGCAACCTCGTCATGTCGCACGCCTGCGGCACCGGCGAGCGCGTGCCGTCGGAGATCGTGCGGCTCATCCTGCTGCTCAAGATCCAGTCGCTCTCCTACGGTTATTCGGGCGTACAGCTTCGGACCGTCGAGCGGCTCGTCGAGTTCTTCAACCGCGACATCCTGCCGGTCATCTACCAGCAGGGATCGCTCGGCGCATCGGGAGACCTGGCGCCGCTGGCCCACATGAGCCTGCCGCTGCTGGGACTGGGCGAGGTCGAGGTCGGCGGGGTAGTGCGTCCCGCAGCCGACCTGCTCCGCGAACTGGGCTGGGAACCCCTCGAACTCCAGTCGAAGGAGGGTCTGGCGCTGCTCAACGGCACGCAGTTCATGAGCGCCTACGGCGTCTGGTCGCTCATCGCCGCACAACGGCTGAGCGAGTGGGCCGACCGCATCGGGGCCCTGTCGCTCGACGCCTTCGACGGACGCATCGAGCCCTTCTGCGATCAGGTGCACCTGATCCGCGCCCACAAGGGGCAGCTCACGACGGCCCGCGCCTTCCGCCGCCTGCTCGAGGGCAGCGAGCTGATCGCCCGGCCGAAGCAGCACGTGCAGGATCCCTATTCGTTCCGCTGCATCCCGCAGGTCCACGGTGCCACGAAGGACACCATCGACTATGTCGGTCAGGTGCTCGAGACCGAGATCAACTCCCCGACGGACAACCCGACGGTCTTCCCCGAGGAGGATATGGTCGTCTCGGCGGGCAACTTCCACGGGCAGCCGATCGCCTTGGCGATGGACTTCCTGGCCATCGCCGTGGCCGAGCTGGGCAACATCTCCGAGCGGCGCATCTACAAGCTGATCTCGGGGGCCCGCGAACTGCCGAAGTTCCTCGTGGCCAATCCGGGGCTCAACAGCGGCTTCATGATCCCGCAATATACGGCGGCTTCGATCGTCAGCCAGTCGAAGGGACTCTGTATGCCCGCCTCTGTCGATTCGATCCCCTCGTCGCAGGGACAGGAGGACCACGTGAGCATGGGTTCGAACGCCGCGACGAAACTGCGCCGCGTGGTGCTCAACACCGAGCGGGTGCTGGCCATCGAGCTCTTCAACGCCGCCCAGGCCCTCGAGTTCCGCCGTCCGGCCCGCACGTCGCCCGAACTCGAACGGCTGGTGGCCGACTACCGCCGTCGCGTACCTTTCATCGACAACGACGAGGTGATGTATCCCCACATCGCCGCGTCGGTGGAATTCCTGCGTGAGCGATGAAACTGCTGGTCAAAAACATCGGACGGATCGTCGGTATCGAGACGGAGGGCCGCCTGCGCCGCTGCGGTGCGGAGATGGACCGCCTCGACACGCTCGACGACGCCTGGCTGCTGACCGACGGAGAGCGCATTGCGGCGTTCGGCCGCATGTCGGATCTCGGCGAGACGGATGCCGACCGCATCGTCGATGCCGCGGGCGGGATGCTCTTCCCGTCGTTCTGCGACTCGCACACCCACCTGGTCTACGCCGGGAGCCGCGAGCAGGAGTTTCTGGACAAGATCAACGGCCTTTCGTATGAGGAGATCGCACGCCGCGGAGGCGGCATCCTGAACTCCGCCGACCGGCTGCACGAAACCTCCGAGGAGGAGCTCTACCGGCAGGCGATGGAGCGCATCCGCGAGATCATCGCCATGGGTACGGGCTGCGTGGAGATCAAGTCGGGCTACGGTCTCTCGACCGAAGACGAGCTGAAGATGCTGCGCGTCATCCGGCGCATCCGCGAGACGTCGCCCCTCGAGGTGCGGGCCACCTTCCTCGGGGCCCACGCCGTGGCGCGGGCCTACCGGGGCCGGCAGGGCGAATATGTCGATCTGATCTGCCGCGAGATGCTGCCGGCCGTGGCCCGCGAGGGGCTGGCCGACTTCATCGATGTCTTCTGCGATGCGGGCTTCTTCACCGTGGAGGAGACCGAGCGGATGCTTGCCGAAGGCCGGCGCTACGGACTGCGGGGCAAGATCCACGCCAACGAACTGGCCGTCTCGGGCGGTGTGCAGGCCGGTGTGCGCTGCGGCGCGCTGTCGGTGGACCACCTTGAGCGGAGCGGTGCCGAGGAGATCGAGGCGCTCCGCGGCTCGGAGACCATGCCGACGCTGCTGCCCGGTGCCGCCTTCTTCCTCGGGATGAGCTATCCGCCCGCCCGCGAAATGATCCGCGCGGGGCTGGGCGTGGCCCTCGCTTCGGACTACAACCCCGGCTCGTCGCCCTCGGGCAACATGCGCATGGTCGTGGCGCTGGCCTCGATCCGCATGCGTATGACCCCGGCCGAGGCGATCCATGCCGCTACGCTCAACGGCGCCTATGCCATGGGGCTGAGCGACCGTTTCGGAAGCATCACCCCGGGCAAGACGGCCAACTTCTTCCTGACCAAGCCGATGCCGTCGGTCGAGTTCTTCTCCTACGCCTACCAGACACCGCTCATCGATCGGGTCTTCCTGCGGGGCGAAGCGTGCGGCGGTGCGGTCCCGGCCTGATTTTTGAGGACCGGAAGACAAGATGACAAACAAGTTGTACCTGTTCCTGGCGCTCCTCTGCTGTTGCGCGGGAACCCCATTGAACGCACAGACCATGAAACCGCTGACACCCGAAGAGAAACGGGTCATCGAACAGAAGGGAACCGAAGCCCCCTTCTCCGGAAAGTACTACAACCACCGCGAGGCGGGCACCTACATCTGCCGCAAGTGCGGCGCGCCGCTCTACCGCTCGGCCGACAAGTTCGACGCGGGATGCGGCTGGCCGAGCTTCGACGACGAGATCCCCGGGGCCGTGCGCCGCACCCCCGATGCCGACGGCGTGCGTACGGAGATCACCTGCGCCCGCTGCGGCGCCCACCTGGGCCACGTCTTCCTGAACGAGGGTTTCACGCCCAAGAACACGCGCCACTGCGTGAACTCCGTCTCGCTGGAGTTCCTTCCCGAAAAGAAGGAGGCGGCCTCGCCGGCTCCGGCCGAGGAGACGGCGATCTTCGCCGGAGGGTGCTTCTGGGGCGTGGAGTACATGCTCTCGAAGCGTCCCGGAGTGCTCGACGTCGAATCGGGCTACATCGGCGGCCACAAGGACCATCCGACCTACGAGGAGGTGCGCAGCCACACCACGGGACATGCCGAGGCGGTACGCGTGCGCTTCGACCCGAGCCGGATCGGCTACGAGGAGCTCGCACGGCTCTTCTTCGAGATCCACGACCCGACGCAGGCCGACGGGCAGGGTCCCGACATCGGCGACCAGTACCGCTCGGAGATCTTCTACACGACCCCCGCACAGCGCGACATCGCCCTGCGGCTGATCGACACCCTCCGCTCCAGGGGCTACGACGTGGTGACACGCGTGACGCCCGCCACGACCTTCTGGCCCGCCGAAGGATACCATCAGGACTACTACGACCGCAAGGGGACACAGCCCTATTGCCACAGCTACACGAAGCGCTTCTGATCCGGCGGCAACAACTCCGGAAGCGGTGACGGAATCCCGTCGCCGCTTCTCTTTTTTTCGTATCTTTGCCCAAACGAAAGAAAAAACCGAAACCGCATGGAACGCATCCAAGGAACCGCGTGGGCGATCGTCTCCTCCGCGACATTCGGCCTCGCGCCGCTCTTCACCCTGCTGCTCATCGGCATGGGCTACTCGTCGTTCGAGGTGCTGTCCTACCGCTGGGGCGTCGCGTCGCTCTGCCTGGGAGGCTGGGGGCTTGCAACCGGCTGCAACTTCCGACTCGGACGGAAGGAGCTCCGCACGGTCTTCGTATTGAGCATCTTCCGGGCCGTGACGTCGTTGAGCCTCGTCGTCGCCTACCAGATGATCGCCAGCGGCGTGGCCTCGATCATCCACTTCATGTACCCGCTGGCCGTAGCGCTCGCCATGGTCTGCTTCTTCCGCGAGCGGGGCTCGGCCGTGACCTTCGCGGCGATCGGGCTCTCGATCGTGGGTGCCGTGCTTCTCTCGTCGGGCAGCGTCGGGTTTGCGCGCGGCAATGCGCTGCTCGGAACCGCTGCTGCCGTCGTGTCGGTCTTCTCCTACGGCGGCTACATCGTCGGCGTGCGCCGAAGCCGTGCCGTGACAATTCCCTCTACCGTGCTGACCACCTACGTCATGGCCTTCGGAGCGCTCTTCTTCCTGATCGGCGCCAGCCTTACGGGCGGCATCCGCCTCGAGACGGAGCCCCGTGCCTGGCTCTCAATCCTCGGCCTCGCCCTGCCGGCCACGGCCCTGTCGAACATGGCGCTCGTACAGGCGATCAAGAAGATCGGCCCGACGCTCACCTCCGTATTCGGCGCCATGGAGCCGCTGACGGCCGTTGTGATCGGTATCACCGTATTCGGCGAGCCCTTCACGTGGCGGAGCGCCGCGGGCATCGTGCTGATCGTCTCGGCGGTCCTGACGGTGATCCTGCGCAACGGCCGCAGCGGGGCCTGACCCCGTACATTATCCGTCTTCCTGTAGCCTGCCCCACGGCAATAACCAGGAACGCCGGCCGGAGGACGGTTTTATGACAGTCTGGCTATCGGGTCAATAGATCGGTCATGCGTTTGATTCCCTCGCGCAGCAGTGCCCGCGGGCAGGCGATGTTCACCCGGATGAAGCCCTCGCCGGCGGCACCGTACATCGCTCCGGGGTTGATCCGCACGCGGGCTTCGGCGGTCAGCCGCCGGTCGAGTTCCGCGGAGCTCAGGCCCGCGGCCCGGCAGTCGATCCACACCAGATAGGTGCCCTCGAGCGGCAATACGGGGAATTGGGGCAGGCGGGCGGCGAAATGGTCGCGCAGTTCCACGTAGTTGCCCCACAGGTATTCGTTCAAGGCGTCGAGCCACGCGTCGCCCTCATTGTAGGCGGCCATCAGGGCCTCGATGGCAAAGGGACTGATCATTCCCGTCTCGTTGATCTCGAGTGCACGAACGATCCGCCCGCGCGTGTCGGGGTCGGCGGCGAAGATGTTGGCCACCTGCAGACCGGCCAGGTTGAAGGCCTTGCTGGGCGACGTGCAGGTCACCGAATGCTGACGGAACCGTTCGTCGAGCGAGGCGAAGGGAGTATAGCGGAATCCCGGCATGACCAGTTCGCAGTGGATCTCGTCGGCGATAATGAAGAGGTCGTGGCGCAGGCAGATCTCGCCGATGCGCCGCAGTTCGTCGGGCGTCCAGACCCGGCCGGCGGGGTTGTGGGGGTTGCACAGCAGCATGAGTTTCACCGCCGGGTCGGCCGCACGGCGCTCGAGGTCCTCGAAGTCGATGCGGTAGCGGTTGCCGTCGAGCACCAGGTTGCTCTCCTCGGGCGTGCAGCCGCTGTTGGCAATGGCGATGTAAAAGTGGTTGTAGACCGGCGGCTGGATCAGCACCTTGTCTCCCGGACGGGTCATGGCCCGCAGAATGGCCGAAAGGGCGGGGATGACGCCCGTCACCGGGTGGATCCACTCCCGCTCGGGCGCCCATCCGTGGCGGCGCAGAAACCAGCCCCGGATCGACTCGGCATAGGCCTCGGGCGGTATGGCGTAGCCGTAGATGCCGTGCTCGACCCGCCGGCGCAGCGCCTCGACGACCGCCGGGGCCGTGCGGAAATCCATGTCGGCAACCCACATGGGCAGCACGCCGTCGGGTACCCCGTCGTCCCATTTCACGGAGCAGGTGCCCCGCCGGGGGACGATCTCATCGAAATCGAAATGTTCCATATCTGTATGCATGCGGTTTGAAGTCGTGTCCCGATCGGGACGAACAAATATAAACAATCTTCCGCAGACCGCAAAACCGGCGGGCGGGAGCCTCTGCGCGCCGGATAAATTTGGCATACCGCGCCGCATGTCGTATCTTTGCCCCGTAAAGAGACAAAAAAAGGAAACCATGGCAGACGACTTTCTGGGACGTAAGATGGAAGAGTACCGCGCCCGCGCTGCGGCTCCCGCCGTGCGGAGGCCGCAGCCGTCGCTCATGCGGCTGCTGCTCCGGAACCGCAGTTACCGAGGCTATGACACACACTTTGTCGTGCGCGAGGACCAGTTGCGCAGCATCATCGCGGTCAATACGCGCATCCCTTCGGCGCGGAATGCGCAGGTGCTGCGCTTCCGCCCCGTGCTGGCTGACGAGGCGGACAAGGTCCTGCCGCACATCCGCCTCGGCGGGGCCCTGCCCGAACTGCACCTGCCGCTGCCGGGCACCGAGCCCCGTGCCTTCATCATCGTCTGCACGACGGTGCCCGAGGACCGCTACGTCGATATGGATCTCGGAATCTCGGCACAGAGCATGCTGCTGCGCGCCGCGGAGATCGGGCTGAACGGCATCTGCATCGGGGCGTTCGACCGCGAGGCGATCCGCCGGGAGTTCGGCCTCGGCTGCGAGCCGCTGCTCGTCGTGGCCGTCGGCAAGGGGGCCGAGCGCATCGAGCTCGTGGAGATCGGCGCCGGCGAGAGCCGGGCCTACTACCGCCGCGACGGGGTGCACTATGTGCCCAAGCTGCGTCTCGACGACCTGCTGATCGGATAGGCTATCCGGCCCCGGGCCGTCCCGTTTTGCACCGAATTTGCGGTGTCATTCCCGAAACACGAAGATCACGATGGAGACTCTGACCGGCTGGATCGGCAGCATCAACGACATTCTGTGGAGCCATGTGCTGGTTGCGGCGCTGCTCGGCTGCGCCGTGTGGTTCACCCTGCGGACACGCGGCGTGCAGTTCCGCATGCTGCGCGAGATGGTCCGCGTGCTGGGCGAGCCGTCGGGAAGCGCACCCGGGGGCGAGCGCCACGTCTCCTCGTTCCAGGCCTTCGCCGTATCGCTGGCCAGCCGCGTCGGCACGGGCAACCTGGCCGGCGTGGCCACGGCGATCGTCGTCGGCGGTCCCGGAGCGGTCTTCTGGATGTGGGTCATCGCCCTCGTGGGGGCCGCGAGCGCCTTCGTCGAATCGACCCTCGCGCAGCTCTACAAACGCCGCGGCCGCGACTCTTACGTCGGCGGCCCGGCCTACTACATGGAGTACGGGCTCGGGAAACGGTGGATGGGCGTGCTGTTCGCCGTGCTGATCTCCGTAACGTTCGGATTTGCCTTCAACTCGGTGCAGAGCAACACGATCTGCGCCGCATGGGAGGGGGCCTTCGGGCTCGATCCGCACTGGATCGGCGTCGGGCTCACTGCGCTCACGCTCCTCATCATCTTCGGCGGCATCCACCGCATCGCCCGGGTCAGCGGCGTGATTGTCCCGGTCATGGCCCTGGGCTACATCCTGCTGGCCCTGGGCATCGTCCTGTTCAACATCCGCCGGCTGCCCGAGGTGCTCGGGCTGATCCTCTCCGAGGCCTTCGGCTGGGGCCCGGTCCTGGGCGGAGCGGCTGGCGCGGCGCTCATGCAGGGCATCAAGCGCGGCCTGTTCAGCAACGAGGCCGGCATGGGCTCGGCCCCGAACGTCGCCGCCACGGCCCACGTCTCGCATCCGGTGAAGCAGGGGCTGATCCAGACCCTCGGTGTCTTCACCGACACGCTACTCATCTGCACCTGCACGGCCTTCATCATCCTCTTCGGCGGCGTCCCCGACGCCTCGCTGAACGGCATCCAGCTGACGCAGGCCGCCCTGGTGAGCGAAATCGGCCCCGTCGGCGGACTGTTCGTCGCCGTGGCGATCTTCCTCTTCGCCTTCTCGTCGATCATCGGCAACTACTACTACGGCGAGGCCAACGTGCGGTTCATCACCTCCCGGCGCGGGGTGCTCACGCTCTACCGCCTGCTGGTCGGGGGCATGGTGCTCTTCGGGTCGCTGGCGACGCTCGATCTGGTGTGGAGCCTTGCCGACGTGACCATGGCGCTGATGACGCTCTGCAACCTCGCGGCGATCCTCCTGCTGGGCCACGAAGCCGTCGCCCTGCTCGCCGACTACGTCGCCCAGAAGCGCAGCGGAGTCCACAGCCCCCGTTTCACGAAGGAGCGCATTCCCCGGCTGAAGGGGCGGATCGACTGCTGGTGAGAAAAAGCCGTCGTGCGACGGCGCTCCGTCCCGAAGATTTGGTATCTTTGCGGAAACGATACGCAAACAGATTCCATGAAAGCCTGTACCTACGTCAGACACGGCCATTTCGCGCTGTGCGACAAACCCGTTCCCGTATTGCTCGATCCGCGCGATGCACTGGTGCGCGTCACGCTGGGCAGCATCTGCACCAGCGACCTGCATATCAAGCACGGCAGCGTGCCGCGCGCCGTCGAGGGCATCACCGTCGGCCACGAGATGGTCGGTGTGGTCGAGGCGGTCGGCGCAAGCGTCACGAACGTCACCCCGGGCGACCGTGTGGCGGTCAATGTCGAGACCTTCTGCGGCGAGTGCTTCTTCTGCCGCCACGGCTATGTGAACAACTGCACGGACCCCGACGGAGGTTGGGCCCTGGGCTGCCGCATCGACGGCGGGCAGGCCGAATACGTGCGGGTGCCCCATGCCGACCAGGGGCTGACGCGCATCCCCGACACGGTGAGCGACGAGCAGGCACTCTTCGTCGGCGACATCCTCGCCACGGGATTCTGGGCCGCGCGCATCTCCGAGATCGGACCCGAAGACACGGTCCTTATCCTCGGGGCCGGGCCGACGGGGCTCTGCACGCTGCTCTGCGCCCGGCTCAGGAATCCGAAGCGCATCATCGTGTGCGAAGCCCTCGAGGAGCGGCGCCGCTTCGTCCGCGAACACTATCCCGAGGTACTCGTCACCGGGCCCGGGGCGTGCCGCGACTTCGTGCTGCGGCACAGCGACCACGGCGGCGCCGACCGCGTGCTGGAGGTTGCCGGCAGCGACGGGACCTTCCGTCTGGCCTGGGAGTGCGCCCGCCCGAACGCCGTGGTGACGGTCGTGGCGCTGTACGACCGGCCGCAGGAGCTGCCGCTGCCCGACATGTACGGCAAGAACCTCACGTTCAAGACCGGCGGGGTGGATGGATGCGACTGCCGCGAGATCCTGCAGCTGATCGCCGAGGGGCGGATCGACACCACGCCGCTCATCACGCACCGCTACCCGCTGAGCCGCATCGACGAGGCCTACCGCCTCTTCGAGGAGCGCCGGGACGGGGTGATCAAGGTGGCGGTCGATTGCCGGAAGTGATGCACACGGGGATGCCGGGCGGCAGCCCCGTCAGCCGTGGAGGCGGTACCCGACGCCGCGGGCATTGACGATCCGGACGGACGGATCGGCCGAAAGCAGCCGGCGCAGGCGCGTGATGAAAACGTGCAGGCTGCGGGCGTTGAAGAACGTGTCGTCGCCCCAGATCCGTTGCAGGATCCGCTGCGAGGGGACCACCTCGCCCATGCGTTCGCAGAGCATCTCCAGCACACCGGCCTCGCGGGCCGAGAGTTCCTGCGTGCGCACACCGTCGGAGAGCCGCTGCCGGGAGACATCGAAATCGAAACGCCCGATCCGGTAGTGCACCTCGGAAGGGGCATGCGCCGTCCTCGTGCGGCCGACCAGGGCCTTCACGCGGACGACCAGTTCGCTCATGGCGAAGGGCTTGCGCAGGTAGTCGTTGCCGCCCGTCTCGAAGCCGCGCACCACGTCTTCGGCCGACGACCGGGCCGAAAGGAAGAGAACGGGGATGTCGGCCGTGCGGCGGCGCAGGGCATCGACGAACGAAAAGCCGTCCATGCCGGGCATCATGATGTCGGTCACGACGACATCGGGACGCGCCTCGTCGAAACGGCGCAGCCCCTCGATGCCGTCGTAGGCCACCGTCACGTCGAACTCCTTCTCGCCGAGCGTGTCGGCGATGATGTCGGCGAGCGTCCGCTCGTCCTCGACAAGCAGCATGCGTATCCTATCGTCCATCGTCGGGAAGTGTCAGTATGAAGGTTGAACCGCGCCCCGGGGCGCTCTCCACCGTGATCTCGCCGCCGTGTCTGCGGGCAATCAGCCGCACGTAGTAGAGTCCCAGCCCGAATCCCTTGACGTCGTGGCGGTCGCCGGTAGGCACGCGGTAGAACTTTTCGAAAATGTAGGTCTGGGCCGTACGGTCGATGCCGATGCCGTTGTCCGCGACGCGCAACTCGATCCCTTTTGCAACACGTCGGGCCGAGAGGCGGATCCGCACCTTCCCGCGGGAGTATTTCAAGGCGTTGTCCACCAGGTTGTCCAGTGCATGCGTGAGGTGGAACCGGTCGGCTGCAACCTTCAGATCCGCTCCTTCGGCCTCCACCTCGATCGTCGCCCGCCCGCGCCCCTTCATGCGGAAGCGGGCCGCAATCTCCTCAAGCAGCGGGAGGAGCTCCAGCGTCTCGCGGCAGAGCGTGAACTCTCCCCGCTCCTCGACGCTCATCGTCAGGATGCGCTGCACCATGCCGCCCAGGGCAGCCAGCTGCTCGCGGATGACGGTCAGGTATCGTTCGCGCCGGGCCGCATCGTTCGCCGCCCCGAAGTCGAGCAGGGCGTCGTTCGCGGCATTGGCCACGGCGATCGGGGTCTTCAACTCGTGGGTGATGTTGTGTGTCAGGTCGAGACGCATCTCTTCGAGCGTCTTCTGCCGGAAGAGCGTGCGCAGCAGGTAGATCAGCGCCCCAGCCACCGCCGCAAGCATCAGGAGCGACGAGACGACGACACCTGCCATGTCTCCCAGCAGCTGCCGGTCGGGATTCTCGATCCGCAGACGGAAATAGAGCTCCTCGTCGGTCGTGAGCGAAGTCGTGAAGGTCAGCGGATTCTTGATCCGCAACGAGTCATTGAGCGCGGTAAGCACCACCTCCGGATCCTCCGGCGGTTTTGTCGTGAAGATCTTTGCCGACGAGGTACTGTCGCTCCGGCCGCGCACGACATCGACCTTGTGGGGCAGGTCGATCCCCGCCGTCTGCAGGTTACACGTAAGCAGCGAATCGTAGCGCGCCATGTTGAGCCGCAGGACATAGACCGACGGGATGCGGATCTCCTGACGGATGAAGCGGGTCTCCGGGCCATCGGAAATACTGATATCGTGGTGTATCGTGTCGGACTTGGGGGTAAAGGTGATGCTTTTGCCCGCCCCGTCGAGGTTCTTCACCGTGATCTCCTGAATCATGTCCACGCGGATCGAGTCGATGTTCCCCGACGAAGAGAAGGATATGTGGCTTTTGTGTCCGGAGGGCTTGTTGCCCAGCAGCAGGTCGTCGTAGGCGGCGCGGGTCATGGCCTGCATCACCTGACGCGAGAACTCTTCACGGCGTGCGTGGTACATGTTCACAAGGCTCCACACCTGCACGGCGACGAGCACCGCCAGCGTGGCGGTGACCAGAAGCGATATGCGGCCGAAGCGACGTTTGTTCATTCTGACGCGGCGTTTATGCGAAACAAAGGTACATATAAAAATGCCTCTGCCGACGGCGTTAAGACTATTTAACACTCTTTAACGGAGCATTAACCATCGCCAGCCGGATTTCGTGCGACCTTTGTATCGGAACCAAAACCGATACACCATGAAAAAGTTACTTGTCACCCTTGTCGTCCTCGCCGCATCGGTCTGTGCGGCGCAGGCCCAGCAGACCATCGTCTCCTACACGACCGACGGCGTTACGACGTTCGACACGACCGAACTGCCCGGCGAGGTGCTCGACACGACGCGATTCGTCGTCAGCTACCGCATGCTCTATGAGCGGCGGCCCGAGAACGACCACCCGATGGAGGACCTCCTGCTGCTTCAGGTCGGGCGCAACGTCTCGAAATGCTACTCCTACAAGACGTGGCAGACCGACTCGCTTGTGCGCGTCACGCCGCCCGAGCAGGTGTTGGCCAACCTCGGAAGTTTCCACGGCGGCGTGCAGGACATCTTCTTCCGCGATGCGGCGGCCGGACGGCTGACCCACACCGACCAGATCGGCATGGACCACCTGCTCTACACCGAGCCGCTGCCCGCGATCGACTGGGAACTTACGGACGGCGAGCGGACGATCGTCGGCTATGCGTGCCGCCGGGCCCGCTGCACCTTCCGCGGCCGAAGCTACGAGGCGTGGTACGCCCCCGAGATCGCCGTGAGTTGCGGGCCGTGGAAGTTCGGCGGGCTGCCGGGGCTGATCCTGGCCATAAGGGACGATGCCGGAGTGCTCGATCTGGAGGCCACGGGCGTGGAACAGCGCGTCGAGCCCATCCGCATGACCGACCGCAACTACATGAAGACCAACCGCAAGAAGTACCTCGACCTCAAGCAGAAGGTAATGACCGATCCGGTCGGCTACCTCACGGGCAGCTCCAACGTGCGGATGACCATCAAGAACGAGGACGGCACCCCCGTCAATCCGGGCGACCTCGTGCGCGGCTACAATCCGATCGAGCTCGAATAACCTGCTGCATCACATGAAGTGGATCGTATTTATCGCTGTTATATTGGGATTTGCCTCCGCAGTTTCGGCGCAGGAACTGACGGGGCGGGTTGTGGATGCCGCCGACGGACGGCCCCTCGCAGGGGCCATCCTGCTGGCGGCCGATAGCACGGGACGGCAGGCGGGTTACGCGACCTCGGCCGCGGACGGCGCCTTCCGTCTCCGCCCGCGCCAGGGGATGCGGGCCGCACGGATCGACGTCTCGATGATGGGCTACCGTGCGCAGCGGTTCGATGCCGCCCGCCTGCCGCAGGAGATCCGGCTCGAGGCCAGTGCCGTGGAGATCCGCGAGGTCGAGATCCGTGCGCCGCGCCTCTCGCTGCGGGGCGACACGGTGAGCTACAACGTCGCAAGCTTCACCGAGGCACAGGACCGCACGATCGCCGACGTGCTGCGCAAGATGCCGGGCATCGAGGTCGAAAAGTCGGGTGAGATCCGCTACAACGGCGAAGCGATCAACAAGTTCTACATCGAGGGGATGGACATGCTCGACGGCCGCTACTCTCTGGCTACGAACAACATCGCCCCGCAGGATGTGGCCAGCGTCGAGGTGATGGAGAACCACCAGCCGATCAAGGCGCTGCGCGACGTGCTCTACAGCGACCGCGCGGCCCTGAACCTCCGTTTGAAGAAACAGGCCCGTTCGCACTGGACCGGAACGCTTCGCGGCGCCGGCGGCGGATCGCCCGACGAGGTGCTGGGCAGCGGCTCGGCCTTCGCCATGCGCATCGCCGCGCAAAGTCAGTCGATGCTCAACCTCAAGGGCGACAACACGGGCGAGGACCCGACGGCCGATCTGCACCAGCTCACGGCCGAGGAGATGCTCAACGGTGCCGACAACCGCTACGAGGCCCCCGCGTGGTTCTCAACGGGGCTCTCCGAGGCGCCGCTCGACGACAGCCGCACGCGGCTGAATCGTTCGGCGATGGCCAGTGCCGACCACCTGCGCAAACTCACGGACGACTACCAGCTGAGCGGCCACGTCGCCTGGGGCTACGACCGGCTGACTTCGGACTACGCCTCGCGGATCGTCCGCTACCTCTCCGACGGGGAACTGGCTGAAGAGCTCGCGGAGCGGGCCCGGCTTACCGACCGGCAGCTCGCGGCCCATGTGAAGTTGCTGGCCAACACCGAACGCTTCTACCTCATGGACCGCCTTTCGGCCGACCTTGCGTGGAGCGATTTCGACGCCGCGACAGCGGGCAGCTATCCCAACAACCAGCAGACCGAAGCCCCGACGCACCGCGTGGAGAACGGCCTCAATTACATCCGCCGCACGGGACGCCGCACGCTGACCGTGACGTCGAATCTCTTGTGGCTCACGCAGCCGCAGCAACTGGACGTCGTGCGCGAGGGCTCCGCGCAGCGGCAGCAGCTCGATGTGGACCTGCTGCGCATGAACCACAACATCGCCTGGGGGCTGGAGGCCGGACGCCGCTGGTCGTTCCAGTTCAAGGGCGGTATCGCGGCCCTCTGCCGGCGCTTCGACAGCTCGTTGAGCGGCCTTGAGGCCGAGACCTCCGCGCCGCTTGCCGCCGACACGCGCTTCGGCTACGGAAGCCTCTACCTGCGTCCGACGGCCACCTACCGCACACAGCGGCTGCGCCTCATGTTCGCCCTGCCGGCCGATTGGCGCTATTACCGCTATACGGGCGGCAGCAGCAGCCCGCTGCTCTGGTCGGCCAACCTCTCGGCACGCTGGACCCCGTCGGCCTGCTGGACGCTCTCGGCGTCGGGCGCCGCGGGCGAGCAGGGGGCAGCCGAAGCAACGGTCTATCCGGCCACGCTGCTGCGCGATTACCGCACGCTGGCCTCCGGGGCCGCAACGCCCGTACCGACCCCCGTGCGGATGCTGACGGCCGGCGCCAACTACAAGAACCCGCTGAGCGGCATTTTCGCCCACCTCTTCCTCCAGCGCTCGTGGTACGACCTTCCGTGGCTCGCCACGCAGGATTTCGAAGGCGACTACATCGTCTCGGGGCAACTCCGCGAGGCGAACCGCATGGCGTCGTGGAACCTCTCGACGGGCCTCAGCACCCACATCGACGCCCTGCACGGCCAGGCGGGAGTCGATCTTGCATGGAGCGACACGCGGATGGAGGTCTGCCAGCAGGGCGTTCGGATGCCGTACCGCTCGGGCGTGCTGACCCTCTCGCCACGGGTGAACCTCCGCGCGGCCCGCTGGCTCAACGTCGAATACACGTTCAACTACCGCTACACGCAGCTGCGGATCGAATCCGCCGCCCCGACCGACCGCCATGCGTTCGACCAGCGGCTGCAGCTCAACTTCACGCCGGCCAAAAATCTGGTTCTCCAGCTGACCGGAGAGCACTACCGCACGCAACTCTCCGACACACGGAGCAAGCACCTCATACTGGCCGACGTCTCGCTGCGCTGGAAAGCCGGCCTGCGGTGGGAGTTCTTCGCCTCGGCCGCGAATCTGCTCAACGAGACGGAGTACGCCTACACGCTCTTCGACGGATTGAGCTCCTCGGCATGCCGCTATGCCATCCGCCCGCGCGACCTGCTCGTGGGTTTCAACTGGAAATTCTGACGTCCTGCGGAATCGCTATCCGAGAGTGACGATCTCCGCCCCGGGGTACTTCGCCCGCTGTTCGGGAGTCGGATCGATCAGGAGCCACATCGCACCGGGGAACTCGCCAGCGGCGGGATCGCCGTCGCTGCCGGGATGCAGGTTGGCAGGTTGTGCCGCAACGTGACGGGCCAGGGCAGCCCGGTCCGCATCCTGCTCGAAGACGTGGACCTCGCATTCGGGATGCACGAGGGCCAGGAGCAGTCCGAACTCCCCCTGACCGTTATTGACGACGACGGCCGTGCGTGGAGTGCTGCCGCGGTCGATCCATCGGCTGAAGGCGCCGCTGCCGCGCAACACCCGGCGGGCGCGGGCCTCGACCTCCGGTCCCTTGTAACGGTAGCGGGCCAGCACCTGCGGCGCATAATAGCGTGCCGTGCCGAAGCGCATGCGCATCGCATCCTCCAACGTCCCGACGGCTGCTGCGGCGGCACCGGCAGCCACCGGAGCCCCGTATTCGACCCTGAGAGAGCCCCGTTCGAGCAGAGGCCCTCCATCTGGGTACAGATCGCCGCTGCCGTGGATTCCCATCGGGATGACCGGCGCGTGGAGACCGTCCGGCAGGGGGCCGAAGCAGACGACCTGCCATCCCCGCCTGCAGGCCCCGTCGGCATTGCCGGCAGGAACCAGCGCATGGGTTGTCCGCAGCAGCGCCGAAATCAGCGCCGGGAAACGGCGGTCGGCAACGACCCCCGCGCCCGCGGCTACCGCCGCGAGCAGATCCACGTCCGCATGGTAGCGGGCTGCAATCACCTGTGCCCCGGCCGGCAGCGGCGCTGCACGGAAACCGATACCGGGGAGGTGGCGCAGGTCCCAGCCGGCGACCCGCCGGATGTAGCGGCCGAGCAGCCGGCGGCTGTTTCCCGAGACGAGACGGAGCAGGATGGCTCCCAGCAGTTCGGCGGCAAGAAGCACCCGGAACCACCCCGTGCGGAGCAGCTGCCCGAGGGTGACGGGAGCCGTGCGGAGCCCGCCGCCGCGGCGCCGCACCAGCCATCGGTAGATGAACGGCGGGATGATATAGGCCATCAGCACGACGGTGAACATGCCGACGATGGTCACCTCGGCCAGCGACCGCATGGCCGGGTGGCGCGAGATGATGAGCGTTCCGATGCCGATGAGCATGATCAGCGCCGAGATCACGATGCTGCTCTTGTACGAGGCCAGCAGCCTGCGCCCGTAGGCGTGTTCGTAGACAAGTCCTTCGGTGATGAAGATCGTATAGTCGTCGCCCTGGCCGAAGATGAAGGTGGCCAGGATGATGTTCACGATGTTGAACCGGATGTCGAGCAGCTCCATGAGGCCGAGGATCCACAACCAGCTAACGGCCATGGGCAGGAAGGCCATGAGGCTCAGTTCGAACCGCCCGAACGAGAACCAGAGGAAGAGGAAGACGATCACACCGCACGACCAGCCGATGTAGTTGAAGTCGCCGGTCAGCGAATCGGCGATGGCGCCGTTCATCCCCTGCACGTCGAAGCAGTAGGAGCCGGGGATCCGCTGCCGCAGGGTCTCCTCGACCGCCCCGACCTCCCCGGGAAGCACCTTGACCCGATCGACCACCGTACAGGTTCCGTCCGCCTCATTCAGATACCCTTCGAAAAGCTGCCCGGCCAGCGGCGCAAGCTCCTCCCACCCGAGCGGTGCGAACGGCTTGTCGAGCAGCGCTTCGAACCCGGCGAAGGCATCCTCGCGGAACCCGTTCGCCCGGAGCGCCGCAGCCAGCTGCGTACGGATCGAGTCGGCATGCCGTCCGACGAACTCCTCCCAGCGGGCCAGCCTCCGCAGCTGCTCGGAGCGCGAGGGGAGGAAGGGTGTGGCGCTCTCCAGCACCGACCCTGGGTACTCGGCGACGATCCGCTCCAGGGCACCGCGGGCCGTTTCGCTCCGCTGCAGCGCCCCGTCCCAGGTCGCGGACTCCGAGGCCACGTAGACCGTCGTCAGGCTGTCCGGGCCGAGCATCCGGGAGAAAGCCTCCAGATCGGCGCGCTGCCCGTCGGTCATGTAGTTGATGTGCCGCATGTCCGTGTCGAAGGCCGTGTGGCGGCTGAAGAAGGCGAACAGGACGGTCAGCAGGCAGACCCCGAGAACCAGACGCGGCTTGCGCTCGAAGTCGATCGCCGAGAACGCCCGGAGGAAGCGTTGTCCGCCGCCTTCGGTTCGGGGGCGTTTCCCGACCAGGTGGGGCAGGAAGACCAGCACGAAGAGGATGGTGCCGACCAGCATGAAGGCGGCGAAGAGCCCCAGGTCGCGCAGCGCCGGGGCCGTCATCGGGACCAGGCAGAGGAAGGCCCCCACGGTGGTGATGTTGCCGATAACGAGCGGCGAGACGATTTCACGCAGGGCTGCACGCATGTCGTGTTCGTGGCGCAGGTGGGCCAGCATGTGGAGCGGGTAATTGACGGCGATGCCGATGATGATCGAGCCGATGCCCAGGATGATCATCGACACTTCGTCGCGGAGGAGCGACATGCCGCCCATGGCGAAGAGCCACCCGAAGAGGATCGAGACGCCGATCAGCAGCAGCGACCTCATGGAGCGCAGCGTCCAGAGCAGCAGCGCAAGGATCAGCACGACGGCCACGGCGATCGACCGCAGGCTGTCGGCCTTGATCTGCCGCGCATTCGTAACGGCGATGACCGGAGCCCCGGCAAGGTGGACCTCCAGCTCGGGAGTGTCGGCTTCGACGGCATCCGCGGCGTCGCGCAGCAGGGCGATCAGCCGGGCGTTGGAGTCGGTTTCGTTTGACCCGTAGGGGGTGCGCATCGTCACGATGGCCCGCTTCCGGTCGGGCGTGAGGATATACCCGTCGTAGAGTTCGTACCTGAATCCCGGCTGGAACTGCTGCAGCCGCGCCACGGCCGGCGTAAAGAGGTTCAGCGGGTCCTGCCGCACATGGTCCGAGAGCAGGCTGCCCGTGGGGAACATCAGCAGCATCCGGTCGCGGGCGATCTGCGCCTCGATGTAGCCGGGCGTCAGCAGCGAGTCGATGCGTTCGTAGTCCGCGTCGGTCAGGAAGCAGGGGATGTGGTCGTAGAGGAACTGCCGGGTATCGAACAAACGCCCGTAGTCGATGCGGGTCATCAGGTCGCGGACCGCGCCGAGCGAGTCGCGGCCGGCCACGGCCGCGGCAAAGCGCTCCGCCGCATCGGCCAGCCGGTCCGGCGGGACCGTAGCCGAACTGTCGCGCGGAAGCACGATGGCGACAATGCGGTCGGCGGCCGAGAGTTCCTGATAGAGGTTCAGGGCCTTGCGGTGGTGGTTGTCCACGGGCAGGAAATCCAGGATGTCCTCGTTGCGGCCCAGCGAGAACAGCCCGGCAAGCAGCAGCGCACAGAGGAGCGCCAGCACGCCGCCGAGCCACATGCGCCGCCCGGCCAGCCAGTCGTATATGCGAAGGAAAAACGCGGCCATGTCCGTTCCGGGGTCAATCGTTCAGGTACTCCACCGGCAAGGCGTAGATCCCCAGGAAGATGTCGCGCAGCAGATCCGGATCGTCCACCTCGAACTTAGCCAGCTCCCCGAGCCGACCGATGAAGGCATCCTTCTGCGCCGGCGTGTAGTGCGCCGCATGGCGGGTCTGCCCGTAGCGGAGGTCGTGGGCGATGAAGTTGTTGGGCATGAGGCGGTAGTTGCCACGGATCGTCCGGTCGAGAAGCCGGGTCACCTGCTTGTGGTATTCGTTGTGGGTGCAGCCGTCGTATGCGCGCAGCGTCTTCGCGTCGAGACACGGTCCGAAGGCCAGATGCACGGCGCCCTTGGGCTGCATGATGCCCGTCAGTATGCTGTTCAGATCCTCGCCCGGCTTTTTCGTGTAGCGGGTGAAGCGCGACTCGTAGAGCTCGAGTGCCTTGAGGATGTCGCAGGGCTCCCATTCGTAGGAGATCGACAGCGGCACGATGTGCAGTTCGGCCAGCGCCTCGATCTTGTCGAAGGGTTTGCTCATGCAGAACATCTTGACGATACCCTGATCCGTGAGGTCGTTGCCGTCCTTGGTCCGCCCGTTGCGCTGGGCGATCCACACCGACTGCCGCTTTTCGGTGATCGTGTGCCGGATGTACTCCGAGCAGTGCATCGAACTGCGGTAGAAGTCCTTCATGTTGCCGCCGCGTTCGATGCGGAACATCTTGTTCGCCTTGCCGATGTCGATGACCAGCTGCGAGGACATGAGATTGGCCCCGAAAGTGATCTCCGAGGTCTCGTGGCCGTGCTCGAAGAGCAGGTACTGCAGCAGCGAGGCGTCGAGCATGATGTCGCGGTGGTTCGAGACGAAAAGGTAGCGCTCCGAGGGGTCGAGCCGCTCGATTCCCTCCCAGGTGAACGAGGTGATGCTGCGGGCGATGACCTGCTCGTTCACCACGGCCATGACCTGTTCCTGAAACTCACGGATCGTCTTGATGGACGCCACTTTGCGGCGCACAGCCTCAAGTTCTTCCTCAGGAAAGATATAGGTGGCCAGCAGCGGAAAGAACTCGCTCGATGCGATGCGCTGCATCGCCGCCGGAATCTCCTCGTCGCGGTAGGGACGGATGTCGTCGAATTCGGGGTGGTTCATGGCTATTTGCGGTTGTCGATGAATTTTACCGGTTTGCGGCTCTTGGCCGGGAAGTTGATGCGGCGGATCTCCTCGACCGGCAGCAGTTCGATCTCGGGGGCTACGCGGATGCGCGAACGGAAACGGTCCTTGAGGTCCTTCACGGCATCGAATTCGGGACTGTACTTCAGCCCGATGCGGACGATCACGCGGTCGGTCCCGGCCTCGCTCTCCTCGACCACGACGACGTAGTTCTCCACATAGGCGGTGTTGTCCAGCACGTCGTTCAGGGCCGGCGGGTAGAGCGTCGTACCCTTGAGCTTGATCATGTTGTGTTTGCGTCCGACAAGCGGCGTAAGGCGGAACGAGTGGCGGCCGCAGCGGCACGGCTCGGTCCGCTTGGCGGCGATGTCGCCCGTGCGGAAGCGCAGCAGCGGCATGCCCTCGACGCCGAGCGTCGTGACGACGATCTCGCCGTACTCGCCGTCGGCAACGGGCAGGTTGTCCGGCCCGATGATCTCGACGATGATGAGTTCCGGATGGATATGCCCGCCGCAACCGTATTCGCACTCCGAAAAGGTGGCGCCCATCTCCGTAGAAGAGTAGGTGGCGAAGAGCTGCACATCCCACTTCTCGCGGATGCGCTGCCCGAGCAGGTTGAGCGAGAAATCCTGCTCGCGCAACCCCTCGCCGATGCCGATGATGCGGCGGATGCTGCTTCGGCGGTAGTCGATGTCGTGCTCCTCGGCATACTGGATGAGCCGCAGGATGAACGACGGCACGCACATGATCGTGTCGGGCTTCAGCCTCCGGATGGTGTCCCACTGCAGCTCGGGGATGCCGTTCCCGACGCGGATGACGCTGGCGCCGAGTTCGCGGATGCCGAGGAAATAGGCCAGTCCGGCCATGAACCGCTTGTCGAGCGTGGTCATCAGCTGCACGATGTTCCCGGGACGCAGCCCGGCGCAGGCGAACGACTTCTTCTCGTTGTAGGCCAGGCGCTGCAGGTCCAGTTCCGTGCATCCAAAGGTCACCGGGTCGCCCAGCGTCCCCGACGTGGTCACATAGTCGATGACCTTCTCGCGGGGGCAGCAGAGAAACTCCTCGTTGAAGAGCTGCAGGTCCTTCTTCTCGGTGAAGGGGATCTTCACCAGATCCTCGATGTGGCGGATCTGGTCGATGCGTATCTCGCAGCGTTCGAACATGCGGCGGTAGTAGGCCGAATGTCCGGCGAGGTAGTGCAACGCCTTCTGCAGCAGCTGCTCCTGAAAGGCTTTGATCTCCTCGGCCGGGCGGAATTCGATGTCATTTGCAAAGGTTTCCATGGTCGGTTTCGTATTTCGTGTTGATGGCATGGATCAGGCGGTTGGACCCGAGCAGCGCTTCGGCCGTATTGACCGCCGTGAGCGGTACGCCGCAGATGCCGTGCAGGTTGATGTTCTGTCCCGTGAGCAGCAGATTGCCGATCTTCGTCACGATCGGGACCTGCGAGAGGGCGATCTGCTGCGCATCCTTGCGGAAGCCGTACATGGCGCCCTCCTTCGTACCGTAGTAGTCGCGTATGGTCAGCGGACTCGACGCATGGACCGCCTCGACCGCCTCCCGGAATCCGGGGCGGATCCGCTCCATGAGCGCCAGAACCCGCCCGGCCTGCTCCTCCTTCCAGGCCTCGTAGTCGGGCCCGCGCCGGCCGGTGAAGGTCCCCTCCCAGCGGCGGACGGCATCGAAGGGCATCGGTGCCGTGATGATCATCTTGCGGCTGAAGGGGCCCTGCCCGCTGACGGGCGGGGTCATGTACATGATGCCCCGGGGCCAGAGTTCGTCGTAGGTACCCAGTTGCCACGCCATGCCGTGGGCCCTCTGGCAGTAGCACGTATGGTTGATATAGGGGAAGCGGTTCTCCTTGAGCTTCAGGTAGACCGTAAAGGCCGAGTAGCTGTTGGGAATCTGCTCGAGCCGCGAGCGGTAGGCCCGGGGCAGCGCCGCCGCATCGAGCATCCGCAGCAGCGTGCAGGGGTGGATCGCCGCGATGTAGCGGTCGGCCGCATAGCGGCGGCCCTCCTCGGTTTCGGCATAACGGATCGTACGTTCCGTACAGGCGAGGTGCCGGACCCGGGCTCGGGTCGCGACCTCGCCCCCGTTGGCGCGGATGACTCCCGCCAGCGCCTCGGCCAGCTGCGAACTGCCGTCCACGAAGCGGTCCTCGCCGTCGATGTAGAGCACATTGACCAGCGCATGGATATAGGCGGGCGTATGGCGGGCGACCCCTCCGTACATGGGATTCATGTAGGCCAGGATGTCGCGCAGCCGCGGGTCGGCGACATAGCGGGCGATCAGCTCGTCGGCCGGCAGCAGGAACTCCTCGGAGTGGGAGAAGATCGACCCCTGCGCTTCGCGCAGGCGGAACATGCCGACCTCGTCCGACAGGCGGTAGAGCGCCTCGACATAGCGCCGTACACCGTCGGCCTCGGCGGGGAACCGGGCGGCGAAGCTCTCTGCGAAACGCTCCCGCCCGCAGGGGATGGCGAAGCGTTCCCCTTCGGCAAGGTAGTGCAGCGAGTCCATGCAGTCGTCGTCGGTCGGTCGGATCTTCAACTGATCCAGGATCCCCAGGTAGTGGCAGATGCGGCGGACCGAGCCGCCAGGGCGGAAGCCGCCCAGCATGTGCATACCCGTCTCGAAGCGCTCGCCGCTGCGCACGAAGGTCTGCAGCCCGCCTCCGACGACAGCGTTCTGCTCCAGCACGGTCACACGGTATCCGTTCCGGGCCAGCAGCGCCCCCGTGAAGAGGCCGCCCATGCCGCCTCCGATGATGACAACCGTTCCGTTCATGGGTTCGCTTCGTTTATCTGTTCGAAAATGCGCGGCAGACCCACCGCCTCGCCGCACGCGATGAGCGAGCCGACCAGCACCCCCAGGATCCCGTGCGAATTGACGCTCTGCCCGGCCAGCAGGAGGTTGGGGATGCGGGTGCGGTGGGAGACGCGGCTGCCGACACCGGCCTGCACGTCGTGCACGACGCCGTACATCGATCCGTCCACGGTTCCCGTATAGTCACGGTAGGTGAGCGGCGTGGAGGTATAGCAGGCGTCGATCTGCCGGCTGAGCCCCGGGAAATCGCGCTCGACGACCTCGAGCAGACGCTCGGCCTTGCGGCGCTTGAAGGCCTCGTAGTCCGCGCCGCGGTGTCCGACCCGCGTGTCGAGCCACGGCGTCAGGTCGTCGATGGACATGTAGGAGATCACCACACCGCACCGGGCATGGGCGGGATGCTCCTCGTGACACATGTGCATGTAGAGGTAGCCGCGGGGCCACTCCTCTTCGGTATAGTGTTCGCACCCCCAGGGGGTTGTGCCGGTGTATCCGTAGTGGTTGTGGTTCATGTAGGGGACCTGCCCCTGCTTGAAACGGAGGTAGAGCGTGAATCCGGCCGTCGTGTTGCGCAGCGCGGCAATGCGGTTGCGGTAGGCGGGGCGGATCAGCCCGCTGTCGAGCAGGCCGAGTGTCCGCTGCGGGTGGATGCTCGAGATCACCAGATCGGCCGGGCAGCTGCGTCCGTCTTCGGTCTCGACGGCACGAACCCCGGCGGCATCGCAACGGATCCGCACAACCCTGCGGCTGGTCTCGATCCGGCCGCCGCGGCGCACAAGGGAACGTGCGAGCGACTCGGCCACGGCGTCGCTGCCGCCCACGATGCGGAAAGCCCCCCGGTTATAGAAATCGGTGATGAAGGCGTGGGTGGCAAAGGGCGTGCGTCCCTTCTCGGCGGCGTAGAGCGGCAGATTGCCCACCAGTACATCGCGCAGCAGCGGGTCGCGGATCAGCGCGTCGAGCACCGAGTCGATGCTCCGCATCTGGTATTCGGCCAGGACGCCGAGATCCGAGGTCCCGGACTGCAGGGCATGCAGCGACGAGGCCCGGGCGATGCGTCCGATCAGGTCGAAATAGTCGTTCAGCCGGCCGCGTTCGGCGGGGAAACGTGCCGCCAGCTCCTCGATGAAGGCTTCGCGCCCCTGCGCCAGCCGGAAATGCTCGCCTCCGAGCGAGATCACCTCGTAGCCCGAGGGATCGAGGCGGCTCAACCGAAGGTCGTCGAACACCTCGAGGTAGCGCAACAGCCGCCGGAGCACCTGCCCCTCGTCGCAGCTGCCGATGAAGTGCATGCCGGTCTCGAACTTCGCGTCGCCCCTGCGGAAGCACTGCAGGCATCCGCCGATCCGGGCATCCTGCTCCAGAACAGTCACGTCGTATCCGTTCCGGGCCAGGATAACCCCGCACGACAGCCCCCCGAGGCCGCTTCCTATGATGACACAGCGCTTTTTCATCGGACCGGAACGATTGTGACGCAGGCGTCGGTTTCATCCGTGGCCGCAACCGGCCGGCCGTCGTCGAGCCGGTAGCGGAGTGCATCGGGCGGGACATCCGCCGCGGAGGCATGCAGGTGGAGGTTTTCGGGCAGCGAGAGCGCCCGGGCAGCCACGGCCCGGCGTTTCGGGTCGCACTCCACGGCATGGACCTCGCATTGCGGTCGGACCAGCGCGCAGAGCAGGGCGAACTCGCCCGTCGAGGCGTTGTCGATCCGAACGGAGGCCGCTTCGGGCATCGCGCCGACAGCCTCCCTGAAGTTGCCGTTGCGCCGCAGCAGGCGGCAGCAGGCCCGGTGAGCCCGCCGGCCCGCCGTACGGTACTTCTCGCACACGTACCACGCATAGTAGTCGGCCGTCTCGCGCCGGGCGCAAAGGGCGGCGTAATGGGCGACGTAGTGGCGGCGGATGGCCGAGGTGCGGGCCTTGTAGTCGGCGCCGTAACGGGAATCGTCGGGGGTGATCCGCCGGCCGACCTCGGCATGCATCGACCCGCGGCGGAGCATGAAATCGCGCTTGGGCAGCACGTGGCCGACACCGTGCAGGTAGATCGGCAGCAGGTCGAGGTGCAGCTGCTCGGCCAGGTAGAAGGCCCCGCGGTGGAAGCGTCCGATCCGGCAGTCGGGCGAGCGCGTCCCTTCGGGGAAGACGACGATCGAATAGCCGCGGCGGACCAGGTCGGCCAGCCGGCCGAGATTGGCCTCGATGCCGTCCGACACGGCGTAGAACTCCGCATAGCGGATCACCAGTCCGTAGATCGGGTTGCGGTGGACCCAGTCGTTGGTCAGCACGACGAGGTTCGGGGTCAGCATCAGGATGCACATCAGGTCGAGGTGCGACTGGTGGTTGCTGATGATGACCGCGGGTTTGTCGAACCGCTCGCCGACGGAGTTGTCGAGCGTGAAGCACGTACCCGGCACACGCCGGACGATGAAGCGCGAGGCGCGGCAGATGAAGCGGTGCAGGCGGCGGCGCTTGCGCTCGGTCGCGCCCCCGATGCGGAAGTAGAGGAACGTCGCGGGCAGCACCAGCAGAAACATGCTGACACACAGGAAGAGGATCGAGTAGAGCGAGCGGGCGATCCTTGGCACCGTGACGGGCACGGTTCGGGAGGTATGTATGGCGGCACTCATCGCAGCAGTTTTCGGAAAAGGGTACGGGGCCAGCCGTATACGGCGGCCAGCAGGCACAGCACGGTGTTGAGCAGCGAAATGCGCACGAAGTCCATCACCGGGCGGAAATGCGTTACGCGGTCCTCGGGATAACTCACCCGGACCGTCACCGGGCACAGCGGCACACCGGCCCAGGCCGAAGCCACGAGCAGTTCGAGCTCCGCCTCGTAGCGGGCCGTCAGCCAGCGCTCGCCCCGGATGCCGGAGAGAGGGTAGATGCGCAGCCCGGTCTGCGTGTCGGGCAGGTCGATGCCCGTCTGCAGGCGGAACCAGAAGTTCGAGAAACGGTTGGCGAAGGTGTTTCCGCGAGGCATGTTCTCGTGGTCGAACGGACGGCTGCCGACGATCAGGGCCGCCGGGTTGCGGCGCGAGGCGGCGACGAGGGCCGGGATGTCCTCGGGGTAGTGCTGTCCGTCGGCGTCGATCGTCACCGCATGGGTGAAGCCGCACGCCCGGGCCTTGCGGAAGCCTTCGCGCAGGGCATATCCCTTGCCGCGGTTCCGCGCAAGGGCGACGACCGTAACAGGCACCGGCGACGAGGCGAGGCACGCGGCCGTCGCATCGGTCGAACCGTCGTTCACCACGATGATATCGGGCAGCTGCCGGTGCGTGCGCACAACGACGTCGAGGAGCGTCCCGGCATTGTTGTATGTCGGGATGACGGCGCAGAAACGCGGCCCGGGCATGCTTCTGTCACTCTTCCGTAACATCGTCGCAGATCAGGGAGAGTTGGGCGAGCTGCAGCCCGCCGTCCTTCAGCACGGCCTTGACGCGGCACTGCGCACCGTCGAAGTCCACGCTGCGGAAGAGCACCTGCACGGAGGTGCGCTCGGCCGGCGAGAGGACATGGAGGAACTTGACATTGACCACCCGCCGCAGCTCGAGCCGCCGGCCGGTCATCCATTCGAGCAGTTCGGTGACCAGCTGGACGATGCAGACGCCCGGCGTGATGGGGTTGCCGGGGAAGTGGGCCCGGAAGATCACATGCTGCGGGTCGAGACGGAGGCGGTAGCAGGTACCCTCGTCGTCCGTCGTCGCCGCTTCGACAAAGAAAAAGCCGTTCAGTAGTTTCATCGTTCGTCCCTGTTTGGGTCCAACGGGGTGAAGCGGTAGCTCAACGCCCGTCGCATATGGTTGAGTTCCAGCGATCCGTCCTCGCAAAGGCGGATGCTGCGGCCGCGCACGACCCGCTCCCTGGAGACAGCGCCGCACTGCAGCAGCAGCGCCAGGTCGCGCCGCAACGTCCGGCGGATGTACCACCGGTCGAGGAAGGCCATCAGGTTCGAGAGCCTCACGCGGCCACGCTTCGGGTCGTAGCGGAAGTCGAAAGCGCGGATGCCGAACTCGTTGAGCAGCGAGCCGACAACCGCCCCCTCCATGCACTTCACGACGCAGACACCCGAGAGACGGGCCTCTCCGAAACCCAGCGCCACGGCATACTCGCGGCGCTCGCCCTCGCCGTCCGGGAAGAAGTCCTCCCGCGGTGAGGCCGCAGCCGAACCGACGGCCAGCAGCAGGCTAATCGACAGCAAAATACTTTTCGTCGATGTCCACATCGGTCCGTATGTTTTTCAGTTCGATCACCGTGCGGTCGCCGCTCTCCTCGAGCAGTTCCACGCGGGTGACCAGTTTCCGTCCGGGGTCGAAGCAGAGCCTCACCTCGGTGAAGAACTGCCGCATCTCGCGCCGGACCGGCTTCAGCGTGGCGATCCAACGTCCGTCTTCCGCACGGACCTGCGTGTCGAACTCCGCCTCCTGCGTGAGGCACCGGCCCGTCAGCGAATGCATCATGATCCGTGCGATCTGCCGGAACATCCTGTTGCCCGAGGTCTCGACCACGTCGGTATGGCCGGACGAACGCATCATCACCCGGTCGCCGTTCAGCACGAACGTATAGGTATAGGGCGAGAGGTACTCCCAGTGGAGTTTCCCTCCCTCCTGGCGGTAGTACATCACCCCACGCGACACCATCTTGTCCTGCAGGAGCGAGAGCTCCTTGGTCTGGGTGAAGTCGCACTGCAGGCTCCTTATCGCCGAGGCGCTCCGGTCGATGGCGGCGATGAGCTCCGCCTCCGCCGGGTCGTGCGGGGTCTGCGCCGGGAGGTTTCCGAGGCCCGCGAGGAGCAGGAAGAGGATCGTAACTGCGGTTTTCATGGTTTATTTGGCAATTAATACGCATCCGGCCATGATCAGGGCGATGCCGATCCAGCGCGTCAGCGGAATCTGTTCGTGGAAGAAGACGACGGCGGCCAGCATGCCCATGACGTAGGCCAGGCTCAGCATCGGGTAGACCATGCTGAACGGGTAGCGCTTGAGCATGTAGAGCCAGCAGAAGGCGGTGGCCGCGAAGCACAGCCCGCTGCCGATCATGTAGAAATTGGCGAAGAAGCGGCAGAACCAGCCCCAGCTCCATGCGAAGTCGCCGGCACGGTTGAGCGCGATCTTCTGCAGCAGCTGGCAGGCCACCATCAGGGCCGACTGCCCGAGGGCCAACAGGATCAGTCTCCACATAGGGCGCGCAGGATAACGAGTGAGTAATGTTTGCCCCCGCGCTGGTTGAGCACCGCAAGGGCCTGCGGGCGGCCGTCGCCGAGCGGCGCGGCACCGCAGCGGAGCGCGGGCGGGATGAAGCCCCGGCCGAGACAGTGCGCCGCCGCATAGACGCCGTAGGCCGAGGCCGAGTACCCGGTGCCGAACAGGTGCCGGTAGCGGAGCGCAGGTACGCCGGGCAGCAGCCGCGAGACGAAGGTCTCGTAGAAGCGATCGTTCGCCGGATTGCCGTCCGCTCCCGTCAGGATTCCCGCAAGCCCCTCCGGTGCAATGCCCGCCTCGGCAAGCGCCTCCGAGAGCAGTTCGGACAGGTCGTCGTCGGTCGGCCGGTAGCGGATGCGCATGGCGGCCACCTCGCACAGCGCATCGCGGCCGTCGTCCGTGAGCAGCAGCGACACGGCCGCCTCCGAACCCGGCGCCTGTCCCTCCGCCCCGAGGCAGCCGATCCGCCGGAGCAGGGTATAATAGGAGGGGGTCAGCTCGTCGAACCCGCCGACCAGCGCCGTGCGGAGAGCCCCCGCGCGGAACTGCATGCAGGCATCCTGCAGGGCCAGGTCGAACGAGAGATCCTTGTGCGAGTAGGTGATGTTGTATCCGTGCGCCCCGGAGTGGATGGCGAGCAGCGCGGCAATGGTGTTGTGCGTCGATTGCATGAAGTGCGTGGGGCTCAGCATCTGCTCGCCATCGCGGCACAGCGGCTCGAGGATGCGCTCCGTATTCTCCATGCAACCCAGCCCCGTGCCGACGAGGATGGCGTCGGGGGTCCCGATGCCCGTCTTGTCGGCGATCACGCGGCCAATGACCAGTGCCCGCTTGAGGATCCTGCCCAGCCGGCGGCTCTCGGCCGGCGAGAGCCATAGGCGGAAGTCGGGATCGACGACCCGCGCATAGGGCTCGCGGCAGTACACGGGGGCCGACATCCACTCTTCGCTGAGCGGTTGCTGGAGCGAAATCTGCTCGGCGTCGCGTATGTAGATTCGTTTCATCGTTCTTGCCATTTCGAAAGGAGCAGCGAGGAGTCGTTGCCGCCGAATCCGAACGAGTTGCACAACACGTGGCGGATCTCACGCGGCGGCCGGCTCTCCCGAACCGGGACGATGCCGTTGTCCATCGGGTGCTGCCAGTTGAGATTGACCGGGAGGAACCCGTGCCGGAGGGCCAGGAGGCAGATGACCGTCTCGATGGCGCCCGACGCGCTGGTCGTATGTCCGGTGAAGGCCTTGGTTGAGGAGACAGGCGGCACACGGTCGCCGAAGAGCCGCAGCATGGCGGCACTCTCACTGGCATCGTTGTTGGGTGTTCCGGTTCCGTGGGCATTGATGTAGTCCACCTCCGAGGGGTCGAGCCCCGCATCGGCCAGCGCCCCGCGCATGGCCCGGAAGGCCCCTTCGCCGTCGGCCGAAGAGGCCGTCTGGTGGAAGGCGTCGCAGGTGTTCGCCACGCCGTCGAGCGTCGCCAGCGCATGCACGCTGCGCCTCCGAGCCGAAGCGGCCCGCTCGAGCACCACGTAGGCGGCGCCCTCGCCGAGGTTCAGGCCGGCGCGCGTGGCGTCGAATGGCCGGCAGGGCTGCGTGTCGAGGATCATCAGCGCGTTGAACCCGTTCAGGTGGAAGCGCGTGAGGCACTCGCTGCCCCCGGCCACCACGATGTCGAACGCCCCGCTGCGGATCAGGTTGGCGCCGACCAGAATGGCGTTCATCGCCGAAGAGCAGGCCGTCGATGGGGTGGACACGAACCCGAAGCGGCCGAAGCGGTCGGCAATCAGTTCCGTCGAGGCTCCGCAGTCGTGCATGGCGATGTATTCGTTGCGCGAGTCGTTGGCCAGGAAATCGGGGTAGTAGCACTCGCTGCGGTCCATGCCGCCGACGGTCGTTCCCGAGATGAAAGCCGCGCCGGGCAGTTCTCCGCCGGACAAACCGGCCTCGTCGAGCGCCTCACCGAGGGCCAGCATGCCCAGCAGGGCCGTGCGGATGGTCGGCGTCGAGGCATCGATGCCCAGCGCCGCACACAGCTCTTCGTCGCTCATCGGCACCTCGCCCACGGGAAACTCGGTATGTACGCTCCGCAGGTAGCGCATCGGCCCGATGCCCGAACGCCCGGCGACGAGCGACTCGAGCACCTCGCGCTTGTTGCATCCGACGGCCGAGACGATTCCGGCTCCCGTGATCCATATCGGCTCCTTCATCGCAGTGCCTATTTCGTGCGGTTCTCGGCGATATACCGGGCCATGACATTGATGCTCCGGAAGATCTCGCGGCCGACGGAGGGGTCCTTCAGCTTGATGCCGTACCTCTTCTCCATCAGGACGATCAGCTCCAGGGCGTCGATCGAATCCAGTCCCAGACCGTCGCCGAACAGCGGAGCGTCGTTGTCGATCTCCTCGGGTTTGACCTCCTCGAGGTTCAGGGCCTCGATAATAGCATTCTTGAGTTCGTAAATCAGTTCTTCCATATCTTCAAATAACTCGTGTTTATCGTTGAATATCCATAATTTCCCTCACCGACTCTTCCGTCCATGCAGTTCCTCCGGGCACCTCCTCGCAGCCGACCAGGAAGAGTGTGGCCGCCGCCTCCCAGCCGCCGGGGTGCTCGACCCAGCCGCAGAGCACCGACCGCGTTTCCGGATCGAGGAACGCCTCGCCGACCGTGGCGACCATCTGCGGAACCGGATCCCCGTCGAGCAGGTAGCACGAGGTTTCGCCGAGGTACCTGTTCCGGATGGCGATCTCTCCGGTCACGATGTTGGCCAGCGTATAGACAAAGACCGCCGGGCTGGGGTAGTAGTCCGCCGGGTCGGCGATCGTCTGCTGGTAGCGGCTGTCGCTGGCGAACGAACCGCTGCGGGTGAAGAGCACCACGGCGCGGTCCTCGCGCGGGGTGAAACGCTCCGCTTCGCCGTCGAGCAGCAGCTCCGAGGCGACGAATCCCAGGCGGCAGAGCGGGTCCATCTTGAAAAACTTCGGATAACCGCCCGCATACCTGCGGTAGAGGGCCACGAGCAGCGGGTCGTCCGAAGGCTCCAGCCTTACGGGCTCTCCGTCGCGCACCGCCCCGGCGGGCGTCAGCCGGATCCATCTTCCGATCGTCAGCATGGCATTCCTCCCCGTTTGAACAACATGGCCGCATTGCATCCGCCGAACCCGGAGAGCATCTTGACGAAGCTGTCCCGGTCGGTCGTGCCCTGCTCGGCCGAAATCTTCAGCGGGTGCGACACTCCGCACACGGCATATCCGCGCGTGGAGAGGACCACCCCCTGTTCGACGGCCCGCATCGAGAGGATCGTCTCCAGAATGCCGGCCGCACCCATCGTATGTCCGAAATAGCCCTTCAGCCCGTTTACGGGCACCTCCGCCAGTCCGGCCCGGTCGATGGCGATCGACTCCATCTCGTCGTTGTAGGGCGTGGCCGTGCCGTGCGCGTTGATGAAGGCCAGCGTCCCGGGAGCCACGTCCCGCAGGATGGCCCGCAGGGCCCGGTAGCACCCCTCACCCGTGCGCGACGGGCCCGAGATGTGGTTGGCATCGTTGCGGATCGCCCCACGGCAGGCCACCCATTCGCCGGGATCCACCTCGTCGCGCCGACGCCGCGAGTAAACGATCGTGGCGGCAGCCTCACCGACATTCAACCCCGCACGGTTGCGGTCGAAGGGGCGGCACGGCTCCGGGGAGAGGGCCTTGAAGGACTGAAAGCCCGAGACGATGAATTTCGACTGCCGCTCGGCGCCGATCACCACGGCATGGTCGCAACGCCCGCTCTGCAGGGCCCGCATGGCGGCGATCTGCGCGCAGAGACCCGACGTACAGGCGTTCGAGACGACCACGGGGTCGTTCGGATTGCGGAAGAAGGCAGCGATGCGGCGTGCCGACCAGCCGGGAAGCACCTCGTCGCGGAGCGCATTCTCACGCTCGAGCAGCGCCACGTTGCCCTTCGTGGTCGAGAGCAGGAAGAGCACCCGGGGCGAAGAGGGATCGATCCGCGCCTCACCGATGGCCTGTGATGCCGAAAGGAGGCACATGCGCTCGAATCCGGTGTACTTCTCCGCGAGCCCGGAGCCGAAACGTTCCCCGAAGGCCCGGTCCACAAGCCCGAAATCGAGCAGCGAAGCGACGAACGGCTCGGGGATTCCCCACAGCCCCTCGTAGCGGCGCAGGCCCGAACGTCCCTCGAGCACACGGCCGAAGGTCTCCGCCGAGTCCATGCCCAGCGGGGAGAGGATGTGGTCGCCCGTGCGGACGATCAGTTCATGTTCCAGCGCTCTTTCCATTGTGCGTAAAATTCCGGCGTGATCCACACCAGCCGGTACTCCTTGTCCATGAAGACCTGCACGCTGTGGCCCGTAGCCAGCAACTCGTCGGTCTCGGCATGGTGTATCTCGTAGTCGAAGACGATCTTGGCCGCTTCGGTCGGCCGATAGTGGATGTCGATGCGGCAAGGCATGCCGTAGACGATCGGCGACTTGTACTTGAACGACAGTTCGACCAGCGGCGCATAGTATCCGTTGCCGAAGATGTCCATGTAGCCCAGTCCGTACCTGGCGCCGAAGGCCTCGCGGGCATCCTCGAAGTAGAGCGGATAGGAGCCGTGCCACACGATGTTCATCGAGTCCACCTCGCTGAAGCGCACCTCGAAACGTTTCGAGGCGGTCAGTCCCTTCGTTATCTTCGTGTCGCTTTTCATCGTCATGCGTTTTGTGCGTCGGTTTCGCTCAGGGCGATCTTCATGCGCGCCGTGGCCAGCACCTCGTCGCCCGAGCGGACGACGGCATCGACCAGCATCATGCGGAAGATCTCCTCGAGGTTTTCGATCGTCGTGACCAGCGTCTCGCCGCAACGCGGGCGCCGCCGAATCTCCAGATCGCGGATGGCCCCGATGAAGCCCAGCTTCACGCGCTCGGCGTTGATCAGGTTGATATAGCCCATGCGGGCCGCGCAGGTCTGCGCGATGTTCTCGATCAGCCCGGCGGCCTGCAGGCATCCCTCCTCACAGAAGAGGTGCCCCTCGGGGACGGTAAAGCGCGTCACCGTGCGGTGCTCGTCGAAATGGACGAGGCGGTCGATCAGGACGAACGGCGGCCGCTGCGGCAGCAGGTCGAGAATGTCGATCTTTTCGAATTCCATGGTTATTCCCAGAAGTCGTAGTAGTTGAACCATTGCATCGGGTAACGGCGCACAATGCGCTCCAGCTGAGCGGCAAACGTCCGGGCAGCATGTTCCATGCGTTCCCGTTTCGGCGCACCGGGATCACCCGCATCGATGCGATCGACGAAGATCCGGTAGCGTTTCACGCCCTCCTTCATCACGAAGATCGACAGCATCGGGACCTCGCGCTGGACGGCCAGGGCAAAGGGGCCCAGCGGGAAGCGGGCCGGAGCACCCAGGAAGTCGCACGTGACGCTCTTCTGCGAGCCGAAGAGGCGGTCGCCGGGCATGCCGACGATGTCGCCCTCCTCGAGCGCCCGGTTGGCGATGAACAGGTGCGACATGTCACGCAGGACGGGGACCATTTCGATGTTGTTGCCGGCAAAGCACTTCGCGCGGTTCTGCATCACGGTCTGCTTCTCGCCCGCATAGACCAGCGCGTGGAAGCGTTTCTGCTCGGGGCGGAGCGTATACCCGGCCAACTCGTAGTTGCCCACGTGGGAGCTGACCATGATGAAGCCCCCGGGAGCCGAGGCCAGCTCGTTGTAGTAGTCGTTGTGCTCGATCTCGACCCGGAACCGGCATCCGGCGTAGACCGCAAAGCGGTCGAGGATAACCTGCCCGAAACGGAAGTGGTTCGCGTAGACGGCGCACAGCGTCCGCCAGCGTCCGTAACCGAGGTGTTCGCGGAACAGTCGGGCGATCGCACGGCGGTTGCGGCCGTTTGCCAGCATGTAGAAGACGACCACCACCGACATGACGGCGTAGAGGCAGCGGATGTTCACCCAGCGGAACAGCACGACGAGCGACCGCAGCATCCACGGTCGTCCGTCGGTCGTCCCCTGCCAGCCGTCATGCGCCGGATCGCGCATCGCCGCGGTTTTCGCTTCGGCACCCATCGCTTCGCAATCTGCGGGGCTTCGGTCAGCGGTTGCCGACCTTGGTTTCGATGTAGTCGCAGAAGTCGCTGAGGGTCTTGACGCCGGCCATCTCCTCGGGCTTGATCTTGAAGCCGAACGTGCGCTCGACGATCACGACGATGTCCACGAAGTCGAGGCTGTCGATGCCGATATCCTCCTTCAACAGCGCCTCGGGCGCAATCTTCTCCTCCTCGACCTCCAGTTCGTCGATGAGGAAGGCCTTGACTTTTTCTTCGATTTCCTTTCTTTCCATATCCGATTCAATTCAATGTTTGTCCGTTTTTCTGCATACCATGATGCTGTGTCCCCAGCCCAGGAAGTCGTGGACGGTCTCGACCTCCAGTCCGGACTCCTCGACCAACCGCTGCATCGTCTCCGAATGGTACATCCGGCTGTTGCCGTTGGCGATGGCCGTGAAGTAGAGGCTTGTCAGCGTCAGACAGAAGGCTGCCGACTCGAACTTCTGGCGGTCCCAGAAGGTCTCCATAATATATAGGCGTGTTCGATCTGTCATGATCCGCGCCGCACGGCCGAGGATCGAGCGGATCTCCTCCTCGCCGAAGCAGTCGAGGAACTGGCTCATCCAGATCGCATCGTAGCGGCGGTCGGTCGGGAAGGGCTCTTCGGCATCGAGCAGGTTGCAGCCATAGCCGCGGATCCGCCCGGCACCCTCGTGGCCGGCCGTCTGGCTGCGCATCATGGCCACCTGCTGCGGGAGGTCCATGACCGTCACCTCGACCTGCGGGTTATAAGCCACACAGCGCAGGGCCCAGCGGCCCGTGTTGCCGCCCACGTCGAGCAGCTGCCCGACGGGCTGCGAGAAGATCACCCGCAGCGCCTCGTCGAACGAATGGTCCGAATAGAAGTGGTCGAAGGCGAACCAGCTCCTGCGCACCTGTTCGGGGAGCTGCGACAGCCCCTCGTAGACCGTCGGCCAGGGGCCGAAGTGCTCCAGTCCGGCCGGGCGTCCCTCGCGCAGCGACTCCTCGAGGCGGAACAGCCCCTCGTAATTGACGTCGTGGTTGAAGTCCATGTTCACGCGTGTCGAGGCGTCGGTGAGCAGGAACCAGCCCGTCTTCGAGAGCGTGAAGCGCTCGCTCGCGGGATCGACGAGCACCGTGCCGATCGAAAGCGAGGCCTCAAGCAGCACCCGCACGGCATAGTCCGAGAGTTTCGTCTCGGCGGCGATCTCTCCGATCGTCATCCCTCCGTCGCGCTCGCGCAGCAGCTCCAGGATTCCGAACCTGACCATCAGCCGCGAGACCTGGAAGACGATGGGGCCGAAGGCGATGAACTGCGCCTGTCGCTGCGCCTCGCGGGCCGTGAGCGGCTCGCGCGTATAGGCTTTTTCCAATGCGGGGAAGAGTTTCATGGCCGGAATCTTTGACTATTTGACCTTGCGGATCACCAGGGCACTGTTCGTACCTCCGAACCCGAACGAGTTGGAGAGCACCGTATCGACCTGCGTATCGACCGTGACGGCCGTCAGGTTGAGTTTCTCGGCATACTCGTCCGGATGCTCGAGGTTGATGTTCGGCGCCACGAAATTGTGCTGCATCATCAGTGTCGAATAGACGATCTCGCTCGCCCCGCCCATCCAGCACTCGTGGCCGGTCATCGACTTGGTCGAACTGATGAGGGCGTGCGTACCGCGGAAGACCCGGTCGAGGGCGATGGCCTCGAACATGTCGCCCTGAGGCGTCGAGGTGGCGTGCGCATTGACGTAGTCGATCTCGTCGGGCTGCATCGATGCGGCCTCGAGGGCGCGCCGGATGGCCGTCACCGAGCCGTCGTCGCTGGGCTGCGAGATGCCCCCGCCGTTGGACGAGAAGCCGTAGCCGCAGACCTCGGCCAGAATCGGGGCGCCGCGCCGCACGGCATGTTCGTACTCTTCGAGCACGAGGGCCGCCGCACCGCCGCTGGGGATCAGTCCGTCGCGGTCGCGGTCGAACGGACGCGAAGCCTTTGTCGGCTCGTCCATGCGCACCGAGAAGGCGGCCAGCGCGTCGAACGTGGCCATCGAGTAGTAATTGACCTCCTGTGCGCCGCCGCACAGCACGGCATCCTGCAGCCCCTGCCGGATGAGCAAGTAGGCCATGCCGATCGAGTGCGAGCCGCTGGCGCAGGCCGCGCTGACGGTGAAGTTGATGCCCCGCAGGTGGAAGATCGTGCTGAGGTTCATCGTCACCGTGGAGTTCATCGACTGGAAGATCAGCCCCGAGCCGAGCAGCGCCGAGTCGTGCTTCTCATCCATGATGCGGGCCGCCTCGATGACCGGTTTGGCCGAGGAGTCGTTGCCGAAGAGGATGCCCACCTCGTTTTCGCGCAGGTAGGCCTCGTCCATGAGCGACTGCTCGAAAGCCTGCCGCGAGGCCATGTAGGCATATTCGGCCTCCTCCGACAGCCCGACACGCAGGCGGCGGTCGATGACCCCCTTGAGCTGCGGCCGCGGGACCAGACCCGTCAGCCCCGAGCGGTAGCCGTAGTCGAGCCGCTCCCGTTCCACGCCGATGCCCGACCGCCCGGCGTAGAGCGACTCCTTCACCTCGTTCAGATTCTGTCCCAGACACGACCAGATTCCCATGCCCGTTATGACGACACGTCGTTCCATCTATTCCGTATTAAGTATTTTCAAGTATCAAGTATACAGTCCGCCATTGATCGAGATCACCTCGCCGGTGATGTAGGCGGCATCGTCCGAGACGAGGAAGGCGACCAGCGCCGCTACCTCCTCGGGTTTTCCGAAGCGGCCCGCCGGCACGAGCTTGCGGAGTTCCTTCTCGTCGAGGTCGCGGGTCATGTCGGTCTCGATGAATCCCGGAGCCACGGCATTGACCGTCACCTTGCGCGGTGCGACCTCCTGCGCGAGGGCCTTCGTCGCCCCGAGCAGCGCCGCCTTGGCCGCCGAGTAGTTTGCCTGTCCCGGAAGCCCCTTGATACCCGAGAGCGAGGCCATATTGACGATCCGGCCCCAGCGGTGGGTGAGCATCTCCTTCAGGAGGCGCCGCGTGACGTAGAAAAAGCCGTTGAGCGTCGTGTCGAGCACCCGGTGCCACTCGTCGTTCTGCATGAAGACCATCAGGTTGTCGCGGCGGATGCCCGCGTTGTTCACCACGACGGCGATGTAGTCGTCCGGGTGAGCCTCGCTCCAGCGGTCCAGGGCCTGCTCAATCGCCTCGGGGTCGGCCACGTCGAAGGGCAGCAGTTCGGCCTGTCCCCCCGCCTCGGTGATTGCGCGGAGCGTCTCGTGTGCTGCCGCGTCGTTCGAACGGTAGTTGATCACCACGGGCCAGCCCTGCGCCGCCAGCTTCAGGCAGACGGCCCGTCCCAGCCCCCGGGATCCTCCCGTAACCAGTGCATATCTCATGATCGTCGTACTATTTCAGGTTCAACGGATTGTTTCGCAAATACGCCTCGACGGCCGCGATCTGGCGGTAGAACGGGGCATCCTCGACGAATGCGGGGATGATCGCCCGCACGTCATCGTAGACACGGCGCGACACGGGAGCGAGCTCCCCGGCGATCTTCAGACAGTCTACGGCCTGGGCCAGGGCGATGAAGTGGATCGACATCACCTGGAAGACGTTGTCGATCACCCGTTTGCATATCAGCGCCGAGTTGGTGCCCATGCTGACGATGTCCTGATTGTCGTTGTTGTTCGGGATGCTGTGCACGTAGTTGGGCATGGCCAGCGTCTGGCACTCGGCCGTTGTCGAAGTGGCCGTGAACTGGCAGGCCTGCATGCCGTAGTTGAGTCCGAGCGTTCCGAGGTTCAGGAACGGCGGCAGGATGTTGTTGATCCGGTCGTGGAAGAGGTAGTTCAGCTGCCGCTCGGCCGTCATCGCCAGGCGGACCATGGCGATCTTCACCTTGTCCTCCTCGAGCGAGATGTAGTCGCCGTGGAAATTGCCGCCGTGGAATACGTTGCGGCGGACGGGATCGACAATAGGGTTGTCGCAGGCCGAGTTGAGCTCCTCCTCGAGCACCCGGCGCGCCTGCTGCAGCGTCTCATGGACAGGCCCCAGAATCTGCGGGGCGCAGCGCAGCGAATAGTAGGCCTGGACCTTGCGGCGGCTGTCGAAGGTTTTGACCTCGGACGAAATGCCGCCGTAGAGTTCGTGTTCGCGGCGGAGCATGCGGCTGCCCCCTTCGGCGAGCGCCCGCATGCGGCGGGCGATGACCTGCTGGCCCTCATGGCGCCGGCATTCGTTGAGCCCCTCGGCCATGAAGTCGTCGTAGGAGGCCGCAATCTCGTTCATCATCACCGAAGCCAGCGTGGCCCAGTCCAGCAGCCGCTCGGCATGGAACTGATTGACGAGCCCGATGCCCGTCATCACCGAGGTGCCGTTGGTGATCGAAAGCCCCTCGCGGATGTGGATGCGCATGGGCGCGAGGCCGTTTTCGCGCAGCACCTCCGCCGCGGGGCGCCACTCGCCCCGATAGTGCACCTCGCCCTCGCCGATCAGCGTCAGGGCGATGTGGGCCAGCTGCACCAGATCGCCGCTGGCGCCCACGCTCCCGTGCTCGGGGATGAACGGGCAGATGCCGCGGTTGATGAACTCCACCAGCAGATCGACCACCTCGGGATGGATGCCCGAACGGGCCTGCAGCAGGGTGCCGAGCCGGGCGATCATCGCCGCCCGGACATAGAGGTCGGGCAGCGGCTCGCCGGCGCCGGTCGAGTGGCTGCGGATGATGTTGTACTGCAGGTCGGTGAGGTAGCGGTCATCGACACGCCACTGGGCCATGGGGCCGAAGCCGGTGTTGATGCCGTAGATCACCTTTTCGGCCGCAAATTCGCGGAGGAATTCATAACATGCGGCCACCTCGCCGAGCGGCAGCTCCGCACGGTCGATCCTTGCGTCCGAAAACAACAGCTTTTCAACGCAATCCAGTTCCAACGACTTTATCATTCGTCTTTTTCGTGAATTCTTTGGACATTCCGAGGAGTATTCCGGGCCCGTTCCGGAATATCAAAAACATGCAAATGTAATGAAAAAAGTTCAAAAGTACATATCATTTGGATCGAAAAAGCAAAAGAACAGCAAGCGGCCGTAACGGAGTACCGGGCCAAAAAGGCGCGGTACGGAGATGCCGGTCTTTCGCCGGCGGCGACATCCGGCCGGAATACGCAATCATCGGAGGTGCTCCCGGCATCGACAGCAGCCGGGGGCAAAGCCGGGTGAAGCAGGGCAAGGAGCCGCACGGCGGGGCAAAAGCGGGATTCGACCATCGGGGAACGGGATTCGACCGGGCCGTTTTTTGGCCTGTACGGCGGAGCGTCTCTATCTTTGCTCCCGACGAACAGGCTCCCTCCCGGAGCCCCGTTCCGGACCGAAGCCACCAATCCCAAACAAGATGATACATCCGACAAAACTCCTCCATGCCGTCCGGTTCCTGATCCTCGTGCCGGCCGTATCGTTCAGCCTGGTCTGCCAGGGGCAGCAAACCCGCATCAGCGGCCGTGTGGTCGATCAGGCGGGAGAGGCCATTCCCTTTGCCAACGTCGTCCTGCTCCACACCCGCGACACGCTCAACACCCTCTGCGGATGCGCTACCGACCGCAACGGCAGCTACCGTCTGGAGGCAATTCCCGCAGGAGACTACCTGCTGAAAGCCTCCTGCATCGGTTATGCGCCCGCGTCGCGCAGGCTGCAGGCCGCCGGTCAGGAGTTGCAGCGCGATCTGGTGCTGCACGCGGACCCGACGACCCTCGAGGCGGTCGTCGTCCAGGGCAGGGGAAGCATTCGCGGAATCGACCGTACGACCTATACCTTTGATCGGGAACAGACAGCCCGCGCACGCGAAGCGCGTGAACTGGTGGCTTCGCTGCCCGGGCTGCACATCGACCGCACGGCCAACTCGCTGGCGACGGTAGACGGCAAATCGGTTCTGATACTGATCAACGGAGTGAAGGCCACCGAGAGCGAACTGAAACTGCTGCCGGCCGACCGGATCCGCTCGGTCGAGAGCTACGACATCCCGCCGATCCGCTACCTGAACGATGCAGACCGGGTCGTGAACGTGCGGACCCGGACCCTCGACGCGGGGTGGAGCGGCGACCTCTACGGCACGCTCGGGCAGCTCTTTTCCAGTGCATCGGCCGCCTTCTCACGGATCCGGGGCAACGACCGCTTCACGTTCGACTACGCCTCGCACTTCAACATGAAACGGGAGCTGCGCGACCTGGAGCAGGGTGTCTACGAATACGGCACCGGGCAGGACGACTACCGTTACGACTACCTCCAGAAAAGCCGGACCTGGGGCGACCAGCACCGTATGGGACTGGCCTATGCCCGCAGCTGCGAGGGCCGCTACGACCTGCGGATCGCGGCCGCAGGCACCATGACCGGACAGAGGCTCGAGGCCGACAAGGAGATCGTCCGCACGCGGAACGGGCTGCCGGAAGAGTGCACGGGCCGGCTGACCGACCGCACACGGACCCTGTCGCCCACCGTCGAGGCATACTACCACCGGCAACTGACCGACAGGAGTACGCTGACCCTCGACCTGCTGGGCAGCCGCTTCGGGAACGAACAGCGGAGCCGCTCGACGGAGAGCGGCGAGCGGGGCTTCGACGACGCCATGCTGCTCGACAACCGCAAGCATTCACTCATCGGGGAGATCGTCTACGGCCACCGCTTCGGACAGTCAAACCTGACCCTGGGCTACCGCGCGCACTGCAACTTCCTCGCCAACGAACTGCGCAACTCGCTCTCCGCAAAGCCGCAGGAGGAGTACATCGACACGCGGACACACCGCCTCTACGGAGAGTTCTCCGGCCGCACGAAGCGGTTCCTCTACCGCGTCAGCCTCGGCGCCTGCTGCGACCTGCGCACCGGAAGGGAGGGCTTCCGCAACTGGACCTTCACCCCCGTGCTGCTGGCCGGATGGCAGATCGGCGAGGCGCACAACCTTCGGATCTCCTACCGGTCGAGTACGCAGATGCCCGAAATCCAGCAGATGTCCGAGGCCCGGATCCTGATCATGGAGGGATTCTACCGGAGCGGAAACAAGACGCTGCGACCGGCACATCTCGAGTCGTGGGGCATAGACTACAGCCTGATGGCAGGACGCTTCTCGATGCAGGCCTCGCTCTTCCTCGACCACACGCGCAACAGCCTCTTCGACGACTACCGCAGCGACGGGCTGAACATCCTGCAGCGCAGCGCCAACGCCGCGAAGGACCTGCAGCGGGGCGGACGGCTGAGCATCGATTTCCGCCCCTGGGACTTTCTCCGGATCGGCGGCAGCGTGGAGCTTGCGCGCCAGTCGTTCCGGCCCTCGGACACGGCGGAGCAATACGACGGCTGGTCGTGCCCCGCAACGCTCTACCTGTCGGCCGGCAGCCGCCACCTGACCTTCGATCTCTACCAGAAATTCGGAGGCTCGTACCTCTCGGGACTCTACCGCTGCGGCATCGAAAAGAGTTCCTATGTCAGCCTGAACTACCGACGCGGCAACCTCGCCGTCGGACTGCAATGCTTCTTCCCCTTCATTCGGGACCGCTACACGAACGAAACCACGGCCGCAAGCATCGTCCGCCACCGGACCGACCATCACCTGCGCCGCAAGGACCACACCGTGGCGCTGAGCCTCTCGTGGAATTTCCACTCGGGACACAAGGCGGCGTCCATGCGGCAGCGTATCGAAAACGCGGACGACGACAGCGGCCTGTTCCGCATCCGGTAGGAGAAGGGACTGTACGGCGGCAACATACAGGAAAAACAGTTTTCAAGAATAAAATAAATACATAATATTGTTAATTAAATATATTATTCGTATTTTTGAGAAGACAAAATTCTACAAAAAAACGATTATGAAACGGATAATAGGACTTTGCGGAAAAGGAAATATCGGAAAAACCGAAACGCTCAACCTGCTTATTGATTTACTGACCGTTGCGACGACAGGATGCGCCATGCCGTCACCCCAGCCCGCAGGACGCAACAGGGAAATGACCTTTATATACAAAGGAAACACCATATCGATATGCACGGCAGGAGACACGGAGGCGATATTGAAGGACAATTGCGACTACTTCAGCAAGATGAAATGCGATATTGCAATATCTGCAGCACGATCCCGAGGCAAGACCCACATGGCATTGGAGAACCTCGACCCTTCGGTTTCCGTTGAGTGGATCAGGAAGATCGATGACAGAAGCAAGAACCTGCAAATTGCACAGGACATCTTCAACAGTCTGTAGACGGCACAAGCCATGCGCCACGAACCGGCTGACGAGCAAAATACGTCAGCCGGTTCGCCGTATGAGGAAAGGTATGCTACATGCTATTATCGCGTTCTTTGCCCGGCAAAGGTTCTTTACCTCAATTGACGTGAATGTTGTATTATCCAGGCAGCCAATAAAAGAGAGCGAGACAGTTACCATCTCGTTTCTGCCGTATCGAAGGCCTCATCTCTTCGTCCTCTTCGTTCTGGCGATAGGTCTTGTATGCGAATTTGCAGGAAATGATGCCTTATGGACTGAAACATAAAATGAAAGATGGTCTAAAAATCATAAAACATGGCATCGCCATTTGGGGATCCGGAATCCTCTAAAACCAAAGTACCCCAAGTTCTTTTTTCGGTAAAACTCCTCCAGATTTTCCTGTCCCAGCCTGCAGCCGTTTGATGCCGCTCGCAGATACCATACGGCTGCGGCATCCGGACCGGGAGACGCAATCAGTTTCTCCTCATACATGTATCCGACGTTGTTCTGGGCCATTGGGTGTCCCTGTCGGGCTGCGAGCAGATACCAGACCATCGCCTTTGCATAGTCCCGTGCAACCCCTTTGCCCTCCAGGTAACAGGTTCCCAATGCAAACCGGGCCTCGCGGTCACCCTGCTCCGCAAGCTCCTGCAGCAAACCGATCAACTCCTCGTCGTAACACTCCAACACCTGCAGAGATCCGATCAGCAGATACCTGGCTTCGTCCATTCCGGCGGCGTACATTCTTCGGGCCCAATATGCCGCCTTTTCGGAGTTGTGCATGGTATAAAAGCGCTCGGCCAAAAGGGACATTGCATCCCGGCTTCCCAGATCGGCTGCCTGTGAGAGAAAGTGCTCCATGCGTTCTTCGTTGCTAGTCTCGCCGTAGCAGATGCCCAGCCGACCACAGCGGAGACGGTCTTTGGAACAAATGGTGCCCGTATAGCAGAGAAGGGCCCGGGCGTACTGCTTCCGCTTGAAAAAGCGATCGCCAATCCGGCGGTACAGCCACTTGGGAACATAAGGTTTGCAACGTCTCAATGCCTCTGAGACAAAGGTTGCGGGGTTGGTGTTGTTTTTCATTTTTGAAAGGTTTTAATGTGTTTTTCGAAATCTGAAGGTGAGAGCATGAATCCGGCTGCGGAAGCGTGTCCGCCCCCACCGAACCGCTGTGCGATTCGGGCGGCATCGATACCGGATCCTTCGACGGCGTAAAGTGACAACTTCCAGCGCAGGGGCGGAACGAGTTGCCCGACAAGATATCCGTCCACTTTTATCTCGGGGTGGCGAAGATGCCATGCGGCCAGTGTCTGCGAGTCACGCAGCGACGAGTTGAGAAACAACAGCCGATAGCTATTGTCCTCAAGAGACAGGGTAACCGGCTGCACTGCACTTGCCTCCCGACTGCGCAACTGCTGTTCATAGGCGAACATCGGTTGCCCGTAGCGGCGGAGATAGGTTTCAAGCAGCCGTTCGTCGGAGAAGACGCGCAGGTCGTAACGCTCCGGAGTGGAGAACCGACGGGTCACGATCAACTGCCAGGGGCAAGTCCGTGTCTTCCATTCGGCATCCTGCTGCCACAGGTCGTATTTGTCGACCCACGTTACGGCAAGCGGCGCCGGTGCGGCGAAGAGATGGTGCCAGGAGAGCCATGCGGCCGAGTGAGCCGTGTCGCGGAAGCCGGCCGGATCCTCCCACCGGTGTCTCGCCACGCTTCGAGTGCAGAGATGTGGTGATCGATCCAGACGAAATCCGGCCCAAATGCACATTGCAGACGCCGGGTGGTTTCCGGGCGGAAAGAGATATCGACGGCCCAGATCTGCGTATGGCCGTCGGGGCGCAGCTCCTGCAGGCGCCGGTCTTCGCCGAGGTAGCCGTGACGGATGTATTCAAACCGGACGTCGCCATATCGTTGCTGTAAAGCATGGCGGACGATGGCCGCTGCCGTGATTCCGTCCGCATCCGGATGATAGAAAATCAGAACTTTCATCTTGCATCAAATGGTTTATGCGGCAAAGAAAAACCCCGTCTGCGCAAAAAGAAAGTGCAGACGGGGTAAATTTTGCAAAAAATCGGTCAGACCGGATGCTCGGCCCATACCGTAAGAGCCTCGGCAAACCGTCGGGCGATGGGGTCGTCGTCGTAGCGCGGCAGGTTGAGCATCTCGATCAATGTCTTGAAGCCGATGCACCGGTGCTCATACTGTTCGCTCCGGATAGGTTGCGGCGTGGGAAGGAGGTAGACAATCTCGACCGAGCGAATCTTCGCGATGGCTGCCTCTTTCAGCCGACAGCGCTCCTTGACAAGCCGTGCGTCCGTGTATTCGATCCACCGGTCGAGTTTCTCGATCAGATGCCTGTATTTGGCGCGGGCCGTAGTCGTTTCGTAAATAGAGATAATGTCCGAAAAGACTTCGGAGAGCTTTTTCTTCTGGATTTTGTGGAGATAGAGGGCCTGTTCCGCACGAATGGAATGGTTGTCGGTCTTCAACTCGACATAGACCATTTTGTCATCCGAAGCGACCATGTAGTCGATCCGATCCGAGAGGTTCATGTGCTCCTGCTTGGCCGGGAACTCCGGGATGACCGTCAGCTGATCCCCCGCGGCAAAGTAGCCGCAGTAGGTGAGCAGATCCTCCAGATAGAGGGCAAAGAAAATGTCGGCCCGGCGTTCCAACTGATAGGCGGGGAGCTGTCGCCAGTCGGTCAGCAGATCAAACAGAGTGTTCAGGTTTTTCATGATAGGGGCAATTTATTTATAGTATTCGGCTATTTTATCGGCGGTCTCTTTCATCCGTTGCTGCACCCACCGGGGCGACAGCACCTTGACATAGGCTCCGCAGGCAAGCAATTCGCCGAAGAAGCGGCTTGTCGGTCGCAGCGTGAAGGTGAATTCCGCCCATCCCGCGTCGGTTTTCGTCTCCTGCTGGCTCGGATGGAGTGGCAACGTGCGTAGGCGGTCGGCCATTAACCCGTATGCCCTCACTACGACTTTTGTCTCGGGAATGGCTTCGTATTGCCCGATGCCGTGCTGCCGCAGGTACTCCCCGGCGGAGAAGGTCTCGGGAAAGACGAAGGTCTTCTCCGTAGGCTCGCACGCTAGAATCCGATCCAGCGCATAGACCGTCAGGGATGTTTCGTCCTCCCGCAATCCAAATACATACCAGCGGCGGTCGCTCATCTGCACGAAGTAAGGGGATAGCAGCAGCGAAAACGCCTCCTTCCCGAACGGACGATAGGTGATTCGCAGCCTTCGATTTTCACGCAGGGCGGAGAGGATCGGATGGAGCCAGCGATCGGCCGAGGGGATCTCATCGGTGATAATCCGCTCATTGAGTTCTCGGCTTTCTGCAAGCATCAGCCGCAACGAGAGGGTTTGCCACATCCAAGCTCCCAGCGGATTGTGTTCGTCGAGGCGAACCGAATAGTAACGATTGCTTGTGCAGATGATCTCCACGCCGAAATCCATGGCATTGATCGCCTCCTTGTATTGCTGAAAGGTGCGGCGCGAGAGGGGAACACCGTCGGGATTCAGTGTCTCTTCCTGCTGCCACCGACGGTCGATCTCCTGCAACGTACAGCGGTCATGACGACGGATGGTATCGATCAGCCACATGTAACGGGCATATTTGTCTTTGCGGCGAAGTGTTGTGGAACTCATGTCCGGATCTTTTTTACAAAGATAAGCGGATGCTGTGCAAAAAGTGGGTGCAGCTGCTGAAAAATTCGTGTTTTTGAAAATTCCTGTATTCTTTTTCCCGGCTTGTTCGTATAGTAAAATATGGAACGATTTATTTTTCTGGATTTCGACGGCATTCTCAATACGGGACGCTATCAACGGGAGTTGCAGACTCGGGGTGAAATGGGGCGGGATGCCATCGGCCCGCTGTTTGACCCGCAGGCGGTCGATGCTTTGCGGATGCTTCTAGAGCGAAGCGGCGCCCAACTCGTAATCACCTCTTCCTGGCGAACGGCAGGGCTTGCGGCCATACGCGATCTTTGGCAAAGCCGTTCGCTGCCGGGTGAGGTCGCCGACGTGACTCCGTTTTATCTGTACGGAGCCTACCGCGATTCCTTGGATGGGGAGCCGTTTATGGGTTTCACGCCGGGTTGCCGGGGTCTTGAGATTGCCGAGTGGCTGGCCCGGCATGCGGAGCCTGACGTATCTTATGTCATCTTGGATGATGAGGAGGATATTCTGCTGCGACAGGCTTCTCGCCTGGTCAGAATAAATCCGGAAACAGGCCTTACGCCGGAGGATGCCCGAAAAGCGATGGTCGTATTAAAATAGCTCAAAATGATTTCCTCTGATATGGACCACCACCTAAATAAAGATCGATCGCTATTTTATCCAATTTGTTCAGAGAGTAAAATAGCGATCGATTGTGGTGTCTGAATTTTGATTGTAAACTTGAGAAAATAAATTAAAGTTTCACGATTCAGGGCATAAAAATTGGGTGTAAATCTCGTAACTACTTGATTTACACCCTTGTTTGCGGCGCGTAGGGGATTTTAATCCTCCAACGAAATGCGCCGTTTATCAATAGGTTACGCTTGCTTTTGCAGTTTCGGGTCACAACGTGGTTACGCCGTTTCGACGCTCGAAAATCGACGTCCGCGAATGCCCGTCCTTCAAAGAACTTTTACGGTTCAAATGTAACCTGTTTTCGAGGAATATTCAAATTTTAGTTCGATTATTTTCTCAATCCCATTAATTATAAACTTTGATATACCAATGGCAATGAATCATTCTCAGATCAACCTGCAATGCAATTTGGCACATACCACTTGTAGGTTTATTACATGCCCAATAGATATTTTCACAGTAGATACGACAAGAACATTATATAATTCCATCTGTGAAACATTGCTAACAGTAATGTTCTAAATATTACATCATTATAACTATCTTTCATTTGCCTTACCTCAGCATATAAAGATTAGAAATCGTTGACATATCATAGAAATCTATAAAACTTTAGCAGAACTTACATTAGGTACAAAGAAGATCTTAATGGCTTTGCTCCTATACCAAATTTTTAGTCGATATCAGCTTCTATATCAAGAATAACCACCCAATGAATTGAGTGATTATTCTTCTTAGGTTTGATATATTTGATATATAGGTATGCTAATGCGTCGTTGTTGTTTCTATCATAGATTCTATTTGTGTATTAAGGACTCTACGCATCATAGCAAGAGCAAATTTGACACCTTCCTCTTCCTTTATTATGTCTTTCAAGTATATTTTTTCTGAATCATATTTTTCAGGGAAAGATATTGTTATAAAAGTGAAACTTGGCTTTGTATTTTCTTTGAAACGATATTTTACCGCCGGTAATCCAGAGTATTTTTTTAGAAACTTATCTATGCTTTGCCTCTGAGTCCTCCAATTAACTAAATCTCTACTTATCCATATATCATCCCACGAATCGTAAAATGGAAAGTGAGCAAGTATATTACGAATAAATTTAAACAACGGGCCCGAGATATCAGATTCCATAGGAGGACGATATTTAGACATCCAATTTAGAACACCCTGAATCGGTTCATAAGTTAAAATCTCTCCATAAATACCGAATGCTTGCGAAATTTTACTAAGTCTGTATTGGGGTGTTTGCCTCCAAAATTCTGGCGAATAAATTTCTTCACTAATATCAAAAAACTTATTATAACTAATATGAAGAAATAATTCCTCTGCTTTGGTTAATGGTATAATATCGTTATTAAAATCTTCTTTGATATCTTTTGTAAGTTCTATTACACGCACTACGGTATCATAAATTTTGTAATTCTTTATCTCTTTTTGTATATTGCTATTACTAAAAGAGGCTAATATGATATCTAACCCGATTAAATCGTGCGATTTTAGGCAATTACAAGCAAGATAAATTGAATCAGATAATTTAGTTAGTCCTAATTGATTCAATTGTTTATTCAGCTGCCGTAAAATGGATATTAATAAGTTAACCTTTTCTTCCATTTCTTTGTTGTCATTTATATACTTTTTCAACTGTATTGATGAATATACAGCATTACATATAAGCAATCTTTGGAGAAAATTAAATTTAACCGAGATAATTAATTGGGGGATATCAAAGTATAAAAATTTATTGAACAAAATGCCATTTCTTCAACAAGAACATCTTGCAAATAATAGGCTCTCGTTGCAACATTTATTTCTTTTGAATACTTGCGCAATATTCCGATGGTGTCATCCCTGTCTGTTTTTTGAACATGCGGCTGAGATGCTGCGGATATTCAAATCCGAGTTTGTAGGCGGCTTGTGCAATCGTTTCTCCGCTTGACAATTCGTTTTTTACTTGTTGGATAATATATTGCCGGATATAGTTGCTTGCCGTATCGCCTGTCGTTTTGCGGATTACATCCCCGAAATAATTCGAGGACATGCAGAGTTTGTCCGCACAGTATTGTACGGTAGGCAGTCCGAGTGATAATTGTTGTCCCTGTTCAAAATAAGAGGAAAGCAAGGCGTCGAATTTCATCAATATATCCGAGTTCTCCAATTTTCTGGTAATGAATTGTCTGTTATGAAAACGCAGACAGAAGTTCAGCATCAACTCGATATACCCTATGATGATTTTATCTTGAATATCATCGTGGTGTTTTTGAAGTTCATCCTGAATTTGTCTCATCAGCGAAACGAACAGATCATGCTCTTCTTCCGTCATGTGCAGTGCTTCGTTCACACGGTAATCGAAGAAGGAGTAGTTTTTGATGTTTTTTCCCAAGTGAGTATTGTGCAGCAGATCCGGATGGAACAGCAATGCCCAGCCAGTTATTGACACCCGTTCACCATTGTCTTCTTTCCCTCCGATCTGTCCGGGGGCAACACACATGAGCGTCCCTTTCTTATAATCGTACTTGCCGCACCCGTAATCCAAATCGACCATTGCATCGTCTCGAAGGAACAATCCGTACACACTGTAGTTATTCAAACTATGACGAATGGGCGATACTTTCTCGTAATCGATTATGCAGATCAACGGATGTTGTTCCGCTTGTCCGAGATAGCGGCTATAATCATTAGGATTTCTGACTTTCAATATTTTGCTCATAGGGCATATCGTTTTGCTATTCAACAACAAAGATACTCGCTTTTAATGAAAATAACGATTATATGCCCTGAAATCCGTAAAAACGATACGAACTCCCCACTTATCGTTAAGTCCGGCTTTATAGGCATTCATACTTTTGCAAGGTAAAAAATAACAAGGATGATAAACCGACAAACAGATGTTCCGGAAGAGATGTATGACGATGAAGTCGTGTGTTTTTTCGCCGACCGTTATCACGTCACGCCACGAAAAGTTATGCAACGTTTTATAGAGCAGGACGGTTTCGTCTCGGAAGCAGAAACGACACCCGGCACTTTCTGGTTGGAGGAAAATGAAATGGCGATTCTTCGGGATATGATTGCCGTTTATCATTCATAATCATAGAGGAATTATGGACAGAAGAGACTTCTTGAAAACAGCATCAATGACGGCTTTGTTAGCTGCCGGAGAATGGACGGGCATGTCGAAAATTTTCGCTCAGTCTTCTTCACAAGCGAAAAACAGTTATTCAAACGGGAATAATTCGTCTGGAAACATGGAATACAGAAAACTCGGAGGACTGGACGTGTCGGCCATCGGTCTGGGCTGCCTGCCGATGGTCGGTTATTATGGCGGGAAGTATGAAAAAAAGGATATGATTGCCCTTATCCGACGTGCATACGACAAAGGCGTGACCTTTTTCGATACGGCGGAGGTGTATGGACCGTACACCAGTGAGGAATGGGTGGGCGAAGCCTTGCAACCCGTGCGCGACAAAGTGAAGATAGGGACGAAATTCGGTTTTGGGGTCGAGGAAAAGCAACCGACCGCCTTGAACAGCCGTCCGGACCATATCCGTCGTGCAGTGGAAGGGTCACTCCGGCGGTTGCGTACAGACCATATCGACCTCCTGTACCAGCACCGTGTCGATCCGAACGTGCCGATGGAGGAGGTCGCCGGAACGGTCAAGGATTTGATGCAGGAAGGAAAAGTTTTGCATTGGGGATTGTCGGAGGCGAGCGCACGCTCCATCCGCCGCGCCCATGCGGTATGCCCTGTGTCGGCCGTGCAGAGCGAGTATGCCATTTGGTGGCGCGAACCCGAAACGAAGGTATTCCCGACGCTCGAAGAGCTGGGCATCGGATTCGTTCCCTACTGCCCGCTGGGGCGTGCTTTCCTAACGGGTACAATCGACGAGAATAGCCGCTTCAAGCAGGGAGACCGGAGGTGGAACCTGCCGCAATTCACACCCGAAGCCCTGTGGCACAATATGCCGCTTGTTGCTCTTGTCCGCAAATGGGCGGAGCGCAAAGGCATTACTATGGCGCAGTTCGCGCTCGTGTGGATGCTTTCGCGCAAGGCATGGATAGCTCCGATACCCGGCACAACCAATCCTGCCCACTTGGACGACCTCCTCGGTGCGGGAACCGTCTGCCTGACCCCCTATGAAATGGAGGAGTTCGATAAGGAATACGCACAAATCGACCTTATGGGACACCGTGCCGACCCGTTTACTGAAAGCCAAATCGACAAATAGAATATTTATGATATGAAAAAGATTTTATTGATTCCGCTCTTATTGTTCGCCGTCTTTTCTATGGCGGCTTGCGGAGACGGTTCGGAAGAACCGTTCGCTCCCGAACAGCCCGAACAACCGGAAAATCCGGGTGACGGTGATGGTTCCGACGATAATCCCGACGTGCCTACTCCCGGCGGGAACGGTCGTTACCTTGTCCTTTATGCTTCTCGCACGAGCAATACCGAACGTGTGGCGCAACTGATTCGGACGACACTCGACTGCGACATTCTCGAAGTAGAACCGGAAGTGGACTATGACAGCGACTACAATGCCATGTTAGAACGCGCGCAGGAAGAACTGGCCGCTATCCGTCGTGGCAATTATCCGTCCGTTAAGACATCGATGGAAAGTTTCGACGATTACGACATCGTGTTCGTCGGTTATCCGATCTGGTACGGAAGTATGGCGACGCCGATGCAGGCGTTCCTGCACTCCCATGCCTCAAAACTTGCCGGGAAACGGATTGCGCTGTTCGCCACCAGCGGCAGCAGCGGAATTTCCACTTCGGCCGATGAAGCCCGCAGCCTTTGTCCGGATGCAACGATAATCGACCGAACCTTGTTGCTGACCTCTTCGGGGCTTTCCCAAATGGCCACCCGTGTTCCTGCATGGCTGGAGGAAATCGGAGCGAGCAGGGAAGAACCGGAAACACCGGGAGAAACATCCATGAAAGTGAAAATTTCGGTCGGCGACCGCACGATTACCGCTACGATGGAGGACAATGCGGCAGGCAGGGATTTTCTTTCCCGTCTGCCGTTGGAGGTTACACTGAATGATTACAATAACACGACTGAGAAAATCTTTTATCCCGATCCTGCTCTAACGACCGAAGGCGTGGCACGCGGCTGCACCCCTACGCCCGGCGACATCACGATTTATGCGCCGTGGGGCAACGTAGCGATTTTCTGCAAGAGCTGGTCGCATAGCAACGACCTGATAAAAATCGGTCGTATCGACGGCAATGGCATCGAGGTCCTGACCGTCACTGGAGATATAACGGTAAAAATCGAAAGGGAATAATATGACGACAGCCTATTTCAAAGAGTATGCAAAGACGGGACAAGCTCTCGACACGGAGGAAATACACCGTTTTATGGACGAGATGAGCAGCGAGGCCCGTCGCGTTACTTTCCGTCTGAATACGGCCTACCATACGCCGGATGAAGTACGCGGACTGTTGTCCGAGTTATTCGGTTATGAAGTACCGCAGTCTCTTCGCGTCTTTCCTCCGTTCTACACGGACTTCGGAAAGAATATCGCCATAGGCGAAGAAGTTTTCATCAACGCCTGCTGCCACTTTCAGGATCACGGCGGCGTGACGATAGGCGACGGATGCCAGATCGGACACAACGTAGTGTTTGCTACGCTCAATCATGGACTTTCGCCCGAAAAGCGGAAAACCACTTACCCGGCTCCCATTGTGCTGGGTAAGAACGTTTGGATCGGCTCCAATGCGACTATCCTGCAAGGCGTGACTATCGGAGACAACGCTGTCATTGCGGCAGGAGCCGTTGTAACAAAAGACGTTGTGGCAAATACGGTCGTGGGCGGCGTTCCTGCAAAATTTATGAAATATGTAACAAAATAAGAAATAGAGATGGAAAAAATGAAATTACCTTCAATAGTATTAGGTACATGGTCGTGGGGCGCGGGATTCGCCGGCGGCGACCAAGTTTTCGGGAACAACCTCGGAGTGAAGGAATTGAAACCCGTGTTCGACGCGGCAATGGCCGGAGGGCTGAACCTGTGGGATTCCGCCGTGGTGTACGGTATGGGGGCTTCGGAAAGCCTACTCGCCACATTCACCAAAGAGCGCAACCGTGAAGATGTACTCATCTCCACGAAGTTCACGCCCCAGATTGCCGGGGATTCCGCCAATCCCGTAGCCGACATGCTCGACGGCAGTCTCGAACGGTTCGGTACGGACTATATCGACATTTACTGGATTCACAATCCGGCGGATGTGGAGAGGTGGACTCCGTTCCTTGCCGACCTCGTGAAAATCGGCAAAGTGAAGCGTGTGGGTGTTTCCAATCACAACCTCGCACAGATCAAGCGTGCGGAAGAGATTCTTTCCAAAGAGGGCGCACATATTTCTGCCGTGCAGAACCATTTCAGCCTGCTGTACCGTTCGTCGGAGAAAGCCGGCATCCTCGATTATTGCAAGGAAAACGGCATCGACTTCTGGGCATACATGGTGCTGGAGCAGGGCGCATTAAGCGGAAAATATGACACTGCCCATCCGCTGCCTGCCGGAAGCCAGCGCGGGGATACGTACAACTCGCTGTTGCCGCAAATCGAAAAACTCGTTGCCGTAATGCGTACTGTCGGTGACAAATACGGCATCACCCCGGCACAGGTCGCCTTGGCATGGGCGATTGCCAAAGGAACGACACCGATTATCGGAGTGACGAAACCTGCTCAGGTGCAGGATGCACTGGAAGCGATAAAGGTGACGCTGACCGACGATGAAATGAAAGTTTTGGAAGAAACGGCTGGAAATACAGGTGTAGATACGAGAGGTGCTTGGGAAATGCCGATGATATGATAACGATGATGATATGAAGTCCATATTCGTTTTCTTGACAAGTATTCTATCTATGGTTTCAGTTATGGCACAACAAACGATAGACGTACATTGCCACAATGTCCTTCCCGAGTTCACCGAATTTCTGGAAAGACACGGGGCCGCAATAGAGGAGACATTCCCGTTGCCGAAATGGGATGTAAACTCCCATCTGGAATTTATGGAAAATGCCGGTATCGGAAAGGCTATACTCTCGATGCCGGCTCCGCAACCGTATTACGGCGATACCGACGAATGCGTCCGGATTGTCCGCTTTTATAACGAGGCAAGTGCCCGATTGAAGTCGGACTATCCCGGCAAGTTCCTTTTCTGCGCTTCATTACCGCTACCCGATGTCGAAGCTGCCATTAAAGAGGCCGTATATGCTCTCGATACTCTCGGTGCAGACGGTATCAAATTGGCGACCAACAGTCGCGGACAATATTTGGGCGACCCGGCACTCGATACCTTGATGAGCGTATTGAACGAACGACATGCCGTCGTAATCCTGCATCCGCACAAACCCGTGCCGGTCAATGATACCATGATAGCAGCAACTCCGCTTGCTATTTACGAGTATCCCGCCGAGACGACGCGGACGGTTGTCAATATGATTACCCATAATGTTCCGGCACGCTATCCGAACATACGGTTTGTCGTTCCTCACTGCGGCTCATTCTTGCCGCTTGCCGTGCCTCGGATGAAAATGGTGCATCCGGCTATGGTCGCCAAAGGGCTGATGAATCCCATAGACTGGGAAGCCAACCTGAAAAACTTATACTACGACCTCGCAGGAGGAGCAACTCCCGAAGTCATTAAAACGCTGTTGACAATTACCACCCCGAATCATCTTATGTATGGCTCGGATTATCCCTATCAACCGGCCGCCGTGCTGACCGAGAACCTGAATAAACTCCGTTCGGCGCTGAAATCCGATGATATGCTGGCTCCGTATATTGATGGCATACTTCGGGGCAATGCTTATAAATTGTTTAATATGAACAAGTAATGAAGATACGTTTTATAAATGCAGTTTGTATTCTCGCGTTAATACTCGCTTCTGCGTGTAAGAGCGATAATGCTTCACAACTAAAAGATAAAGAAATGATGATAACGGAAAAGAAAAATATCGGTAACAGACTGGCTCTTTACCCTATGCCCGTAACCGTGGTGGGAGCTGAAGTAAACGGTAAGGTAAACTGGCTCCTTGTGGCGCATGTCGGTATTATCGGGCATGACCGTATTCTCGTCAGCATGAGCGACAAGCATTATACCAATCAGGGCATAATCGAGTCCAAGAAACTATCCGTCAATCTCGTTGACCGGAAGATGCTTTCCAAGGCAGACTATGTGGGCAGCGTGAGCGGCGCGTCGGTCGATAAGTCGGGCGTGTTCGACTTTCACTGGGGAGAGAACGGAAGTCCTGTAATCGACGCCTCGCCGCTTGTGATGGAATGTAACGTGGTGGATATATACAAGTCGGACGGCTTCGACAATTTCATCTGCTCGATTGCCAACACTTACGCTATACCCGAGGTGCTCGATGACAAGGGAAAACTCGACTATACGCGGTTGAAGCCCGTACTGTTCGAGTTCCCGACCTATTCCTACATAGCCACCGGTGAAGTAATCGGGAAATGCCTGAAACTCGATAAGGAGCCTTCCATGTGCGCCAAGGAGCCGATGGCTGCCGACGGCATCGTGCGTTTGTCGAAAGTAGAGGTTTACCCGCAGCACCTCGACGAATATATGAAATACGCGACCGAGGTGGGTGAAATCTCTCTGCGTACCGAGCCGGGCGTATTGACCATGTACGCCGTCGGCGAAAAGGAGAATCCCTGCAAGGTAACAATCCTTGAAACATACGCAAGCCGTGAAGCATACGAGAAGCACATCGCCTCGGAACACTTTCAGAAATACAAGCAGGGAACGCTGCACATGGTCAAGTCATTAGTGCTGGCTGACCAGACGCCGCTCAACCCTGCGAACAAAATCAATAACTTCATTCAGTAAAGAATCATGAATCGAATTATTTTAATTACAGTATTCACCGTTTTAACATTCAATGTTATGGCACAGGAAAAGATAGTACAGACAGCCGGGCGCGACCAGTTAGGCGAGTTCGCCCCTAAATTCGCAGAACTCAACGACGATGTTCTTTTCGGCGAGGTATGGAGCCGCACCGACAAGCTCGGTCTTCGTGACCGCAGCTTGGTGACGATTACATCGCTCATCAGCCAGGGCATCACCGACAACTCGCTGACATATCATTTGCAGTCGGCGAAGAACAACGGCATCACCCGCACCGAGATAGCCGAAATCATCACGCATATCGGCTTCTATGCCGGTTGGCCCAAGGCTTGGGCTGCATTCCGTCTGGCAAAAGACGTATGGGCGGAAGACACGACCGGCGAGGATGCCAAGGCAACCTTCCAACGCGAGATGATTTTCCCCATCGGCGAGCCCAACACGGCGTATGCCAGATATTTCACCGGCAACAGCTACCTCGCACCGGTTTCGCGTGAGCAGGTAAACATCTCCAACGTGACTTTCGAGCCTCGCTGCCGCAACAACTGGCACATCCATAAAGCAACGAAAGGCGGCGGACAGATGCTTGTCGGTGTGGCCGGTCGTGGCTGGTATCAGGAAGAAGGCAAACCGGCGGTAGAGATTTTGCCCGGCACGGTCATCCACATTCCTGCTGGCGTGAAGCACTGGCATGGCGCGGCAGCCGACAGTTGGTTCGCTCACCTCGCATTCGAGGTCTCAGGTGAGAACACTTTCAATGAATGGCTGGAACCGGTCACCGACGAAGAATATGACAAACTCAAATAGTAAACATCTTGTATAGGTTCTTATTGATATTATTGTCGGTGGTCGGCATGGCGACCGCCACCGACGCACAACAAAGACAGGATATGAGCAAAGGAAAATCAAACAGCAAAATACTGGTAGCCTATTTTTCGGCGACGGGAACGACGGCACGAGCTGCCGAAAAACTGGCGAACGATACGGGCGGAAAACTTTATGCGATTGTGCCTGCACAACCCTATACGAGTGCCGACCTTGACTGGAACGACAAACAGTCGCGCAGTTCGGTAGAGATGAACGACCCGAAGTCGCGGCCGGCAATCAAGAGCAAAAAGGAAAACATCACCGATTACGATGTCATCTTCATCGGTTATCCCATTTGGTGGGATCTTGCGCCACGTATTATCAATACGTTCATCGAAAGCCATGACCTGAAAGGCAAGACAGTCATTCCTTTCGCCACATCAGGAGGTAGTTCGCTCGCAGGCAGTGCGGCGGCGTTGAAGAAAACCTATCCCTCGCTGGACTGGAAAGAGGGACGACTTCTGAATCGTACCGACGACAAAACCATCCGCACGTGGATCGAGAAATTAGGATTCTAACCGCTTACAAATGAAAGTATGATGACACCCTTATTTATCGGCGGTCTGGGCATGCAGGAAGTGCTGCTGATCGCATTGGTCGTGCTGCTGTTCTTCGGCGGCAAGAAGATTCCCGAACTGATGAAAGGACTGGGCAAAGGCGTCCGTTCGTTCAAGGAGGGAATGAACGATGTCGAGAAAAAGCCCGAGAACGATCCGGAGAAGAGAGAGTAACCGATGTCGGCGGATACGGACAGACAATCTTTTTGGGACCACCTCGACGTGCTGCGGGCAGCCATCGTGAAAAGTCTGCTCGTGGCCGTCGCGTTCGGCGTGGCGGCATTCTGCCTCAAGGAGCAACTGTTCGCCGTCATCCTCGCGCCCAAAGATGCCGACTTCATCACTTACCGCTTGCTCTATTCGTTCAGCGGTCCGGTGACGCAGGCCGATGCGCCGGATTTCTTCGTGCGGCTCATCAACACGGGACTGGCCGAGCAGTTCATCATCCACATGAAAGCGGCGCTGTGCGTCGGCGTGCTGTGTGCGTCGCCCTATATCCTTTACCAGCTGTTCCGCTTCGTGTCGCCCGCTTTGTATGCCAATGAATGGAAGTATGTCGTGCGGGTCGTCGGGGGCGGCTACGCGATGTTTCTGTTAGGCGTGGCGGTCAGCTACTTTCTGATTTTCCCGCTGACGTTCCGTTTCTTGGGAACCTATCAGGTCAGCGGCGAGGTGGAGAACATGATTTCGCTTCAATCCTACATCTCCACCTTGATGACCATGTCGCTGGCAATGGGGTTGGTCTTCGAGATCCCGATCCTCTCGTGGTTGTTCGCCAAACTGGGATTCCTCTCGGCCGACTTTATGCGCCGCTACCATAAACACGCCATCGTGGTAATCCTCTTGGTGGCTGCCATCATCACGCCGACTTCGGATGTTTTTACGTTGTTGCTGGTTGCATTGCCGATGTGGTTGCTGTATGAAATCAGCATATTGATGGTACATAGGACCGGATAACGAAAAAGGAGAAAGTAAATTTGTATTTTGGATACATCGACTCTGATTAATACATGGTTCATTCGCCTTCTGTCCGAATCTCGGAGATCCAACAACAATGAATTGGAATCGGCCTACGACGATTTTCTCCGCACGGTCATCGAGGTCTGCGACAATACGACCGATTATAAACTGCTTTTTCGGATTTTGACTCATACGCAAGTACGACTGGAAATGTTGTATCCGTCGCGGACACGGGTTAAATCGAATGCTGGCGAGGTATCTGCTTCCCGTTATATCGCAGCAGCCAAACGAATCATCGAATCGGAGTTGAGCCTTTTGAATGAACGGGTCGTGCATCCGTCGTTGTTCCAGCCTCCCCGCAAAAACGATATTCCGGATTTGTTTTGGAGTTCGGAGTTCACGAAGCGGGATTTGGTAGAGCTGCTCTCCGCTTTGGAGTATCTCGGTCCGATTTTGAATGCCGTGGGTAAATACGCTCCGTTTTCGGTGTTGGTGGCATTCGCCGAAAAGACGCTCAATGTTTCTTTGCCGAATGCCTATAAAATCTCCCATTTCGTCTAAAAGGGCGTGGTTCTAAGAGATTATTATCATTAGCTATTCAATTATCACTGACTCAACCATCAGGAATAATTTTAATAGATGAAGTTGAGCAGGGTTTAGAGCCTGATAGAGTGCAGCATCTCGTGAGTATACTTGGCAAAAATTATAAGGATACTCAAATAATTCTTACCACCCATTCAAGTAGCGTAGTTACAGAATTACCAAGTCAATGTTTGTATATTATGAGATCTGGGAGCCATTCATTTCAAATGGTGGGAGATGAATTGCAAAATTGTACACGCTCTAATCCCGAGGCGTTTTTTGCAAAGAAAATCCTTGTATGCGAAGGGGCAACAGAAGTTGGTATATGTCGGGCTATAAATGAATATAGAATTCGTCAGGGAAAGGTCTCTGCGGCTTGTTTAGGAATTCGTTTTGTCGATGGTCATGGCGATTCAATGATAGACTACGTGGAAAAATTCCGATCTTTGGGATATGATTGTTGTTTATTTTGTGATTCGGATAAAGATGGTATTAACGGCAAAAAGGCAGGCATAAGAAGTCGAGGAGTGACTATTGTAGATTGCCAAGATAATAACGCTATTGAACAACAGGTGTTTATGGATATTTCATGGCAACAGGCAAAAGAGCTTGTAGCCTATTATGTGGAAATTGAAGACAAAGAACCTCGGGCAATATTCGATAGTGTAAATTCTAAATTGATCAATAAAAGAGAATTTTCCGACGATTGGATGAGAGATGACTTGGCTGAATTACGTCAAGCATTAGGAAATGCTGCAAAGGTAGATTATAAGCCCAAACAAGACGGAACATTGAAAGAAAAAGGCGGGTGGTTTAAAAGGCAAGATCATGGGGTTCAAATTGGCTCAATCATATTGTCAACTTTTGATGATATTAAAAATGATGTGCATTTGAAAATAATGTTCAATCGTATAATGCAATGGATGGATGCATAAAATGGTCAATATATCCGAATTTTTAGGCTATGATAAAAGTATGATTATCGCACCCGCAGGGTATGGTAAGACTCATACTATCATAGATTGTCTAATAGAAAATCAAGGGCATGGGAGAATACTGATTCTAACTCATACTCATGCAGGGATTGCATCTATTCGAGAGAAAATAAAAAGTCACAATATTTCGCCCTTATACTATCATGTAGATACCATTTGTAGTTTTGCCTCTAAAATATCGCAAATTTATCATATCGGCAAGACGGATTTCCCTCAAATAGAGAGAGCTAATGACTATTTTAATTTTGTGATTATAACAGCAATTAAGATATTGCAAGCTCGTCCAATTCAAGAAGTCATAAAATCAAAATATAGCCATGTTATTATTGATGAGTATCAAGATTGTTCTGAACAACAACACTTGTTAATATTAGAGCTGTCTGCTATTTTGAAAACTCATATTCTCGGAGATCCATTGCAAGGTATTTTTGAATTTAGGCACACTCGATTGGTAGATATGGAAAATGATCTATCTATGAAGGAATTTAAAAAAAATAAGCAAGAACTTGCTACCCCTTGGAGATGGAATAATGCTTATGCGCTACAATTAGGAATAGATCTTGCGTCTATTAGAAATAGATTAATAGCAGGTCAGGATATAGATTTGCGACAATATGGGTCTATCACTCTTGTAAATGCCCAAGAACGAGATTATATGATTCCAGGTAGTTCATATAAGAATGCAATATGGCATGAAATCAATCAACAACAAATTCAAAGTTTATTATTAATTCACCCTGTGTCTGAAAATGAATCTCCGAGAGAAGAGTTCATCAAACAATTTCCTCCATTAAGAATGATAGAATCAATAGATAATAAAAAATTTTATGATTATTGCAATTTATTTGATTCTAAAACTGGCCGAAATTTGATAGAGGAAATTGTGAAGTTTTCTCAAAAATTTTTCACAAAGACAGTGGTGGATGCATGGTTTAGACCTGACTATACGTTGAAAAACAAAAGAGGTGTGGATGCCCAAAAGGTAATACAAAAATTACAAAGTCTAATCGATTCATTGGAGTCCAATAAAGATTATTCTTTAATTGCTGACTTAATTGAGCACATCAAAGTCCTCCCCAATAACAAGTGCAATAGGTCTGATTTTATGCGAGATATTCTTTCTGCTCTTCGAAATGCCCATTCTAATAAAATATCAGCTTATGAGGCAATGAAACGTAATAGAGATATTATAAGACGTGAAGGTCGTAATATAATTGGAAAATGCATTGGAACAACCTTACTTACGAAAGGATTAGAGTTTGACTCCGTTATTGTCTTAAATGCTCATAGATTTAATAATCCCAAGCATTTGTATGTAGCATTAACGCGTGCTTGCAAGCATTTAACTATAATTTCTGAAAATCCAATTTTGCATCCATATTCAAATTAAAGACAATGTCTTCTCTATAGGCAAAATCACTTCATTAAGTTTGCCGCAAAGCAAGTTTGATGAAGTGGTTTTCATTTTTGCACAGGGGCGAGCGGCGCGACATTTCATCGTTCGAATTCGAGGCGGCGGTGAATAAAGTCATTACCGCCGACACGGTCGCCGATGCCACGCGCCAGCCGTATATCACCGAGGAAGGTGCATTGAATCTCACGGCGGTTTGGGCTTGTGTGCGAATACTCTCCGAAACGGTCGGAACGCTCCCATTGCACCTCTATCGCCGTACTGCTCGCGGTCGCGAGCGACAGTACGACCATCTCTGCCACCGACTCGTACAGGTTCCCAACTCCTATTCCACACGTTTCGACCTGATGCATCACCTGATGGTTTCGTGCGCTTTGTGGGGCAACGGCTATGTCCGTATCTTTCGGGACAAACGCTATCGTCCTGTTCGGCTGAAGTTCATCCATTCTGCCCGTATCGAGCCGCTCCTTACCGACAACGACGAACTCTTCTACCGATCGGACACGGGCGAACTGCTCCCGAACGAAGACGTCATCCACCTGCGCGGGCTCTCGACTAACGGCTACAAGGGTAAAAGTCCGATCGCCGTCCATCGCGACAACCTCGCACTCTCCGTCTCTGCGCAACTCTACGGCAAACGCTTCTTCGATCAGGGCGGCAATATGTCGGGCGTCTTCAAATATCCCTCGACGCTCAAGCCCGAAGCCTACCAGCGGCTCAAGAAAGACCTCATCGCCCAATCGGTCGGTTTGCACAACGCCCACGTCCCGCTGCTGTTGGAGGGCGGTATGACCTACGAACGTATCTCCATTCCTCCCGAAGATGCCCAGTTCATCGCTACGCGCAAGTTCCAAAAGACCGAGATCGCCACCATCTACGGCATTCCGCCGCATATGATCGCCGACTTGGAACGTGCCACGAACAACAACATCGAGCATCAGGGTATGGAGTTCGTGCAGTATTGCCTGATGCCGTACCTCGTCCGAATCGAGGAGGAGTTCAACCGCAAACTGCTCCGCGAGGATGAGTTCGGGGAGTATTACTTCCTCTTCGGTTTGAACGGACTGCTGCGCGGCGATGCCAAGACCCGCTCGGAATACTACAAGAATATGAATATCGTCGGCGCGATGTCTGCCAACGAGATCCGCTCCCTCGAAGATATGAACTCCTACGATGGCGGCGATGAATACTTCGTACAAATGAACATGCAGCCGGTAACGACTGCCGTAAAACCTGAAACGAATGGAACCGAATAATGAAATAGAGATCCGGAGCCTTGTCGGCGATCTGCATATCGAGAGCCGCGAGGAGGGAACCGTCAGCCGGACGATCGTCGGCTATGCCGCGAAGTTCGAGAGTTGGAGCGACCCTATTATGGGGTGGTTTCGGGAGAAGATCGCGCGGAGCTCATTCGACGGGTGCGACCTGTCGGACGTCATCATGTGTTTCAACCACAACACCGACTCGATCCTCGCACGCACGACGAGCGGTACGCTGCGATTGGAGGTAGACGACGTAGGTCTGCGCTTCGCGTTCGAGGCTCCGAATACGACTTCGGGGAGCGATATGCTGGAGCTGGTACGCCGAGGCGACGTCTCGAAATGTTCGTTCCGCTTCGGCGTCGAGCAGGACGAGTGGCAGTATGCCGATGAGCAGAACGGTCTTACGATGGACGAGCGGACGATCCTTAAATTTTCGCGTGTGGTGGATGTGTCGCTCGTGGTATTTCCCGCCTATCCCGAAACCGAAGCCTCGGTGCGGCATCTCGAAGAGCGGAAGGCCGAGTATTTGCGCGAACACGCACCGCAAGCGGAACGAAATGATCGTGCTGTCACCGAAAGCCGGGCGAGAAAGCGATTGACGGATACGTTGAAGTTGAAGAGATGATTATCGATTTCTCGCAAACTTTTCTGCGGTTTCTATCAAGTCGAGTTTGATTTCGTCCCAATCAAGACCTCGCAGGCATACCGGGTCGAGGTCGGCATCTGCAAGTGCGAAGTCCGTAAATTTATCCAGCAACTCTTCTGCGTTGTGCTCCCATTCGTGTCTGCGGGCATGCAGCGCAAACATCTCGGCAAGCGGATATTCATCGAGAAGCATGTGCAGGTCCCAGAAATCCTTTTTGCGACCGCCGCGCGAGACGACATTCATCTTCATGGCGATGATATCCCGAACGCTCGCCATGCGGATCCCATCGAGAACCTCCGCCGTTTCGAGAAACGGGTCGGTATACATCAAGTCGAGTTTGACTGCGTCCTCCTCCGATCGTCCGATATAATATCCTCGTCCGAAGCCTACGATGGAGGTCGTATCGTTGCAATTGTAGTATGGAAAATGCGAACGCAAAAACCGTTCGAATGCCCGAAAATCGAGACTTCGATATTCGGCATCGGTGAACAGGTCGATATCGACCGATTTGCGATGTCCGTAGCGCAAACTCAGGTTCGTGCCTCCGACCAGTCGGAACGGGGCGAACAGTTCTTCCGACATCAGCATGCCGAGCGTCTCTTTCAGAAGCGGCGTTACCGTTTCATAATGCAGTTTATTTTCGCAGGTCATATCGTTGTGTCGTATTTATGCGGTAAGCATTGCTCGGCCGGACGGTATCGAGCGCCGATAGCGGTATCCCGTAGAATCTTGCGATTTCCGCTTTTTCGGCGTCGTTGCCGCGCTCCGCAACGCGTGTGATTACGGCATCTTTGTATCGACCCCAATCTATCGAATCGAAGTCGGCATCCCAAAAGAGCGACCGGCGAATAGCCGGTACGCCATCGATCGACCGGCTCTTCATGCGATTCTTGTACTCGGCGATTTCATAAAACGCCTGAAGCGTCAACAGGAATCCTTCATCGTATCCGAATGCCTGTTCGATTTTCAGTGCCATCTCAACTGTCAGATTGCGACGTCCCGTAATGATAGCATTGAGCGTTTGGCTATGTTCTCCGATGGAAGCCGCGAACGACCGCTGACTGAGATTGCGTTTCTTCAAATCCCGGTCGATGAGCTTTCCCGGATGGATACCTTTCAGTATGTCGATTCTGCTCTTCATGATTCTTGTTGCAAATATACGCAATGCAAACGAATTTGTTTGCAAAATTGTTGCCTTTTTTATTTTCGGTATCGAAAATCGGTTTTCCGAACTGCGACAAAGTTTCCCTTTCGAGGCTGTTCGGCGGATTAAGTTTGCTCCCGAACGAATCAATAACGAGATTTATGAGCAAACTGAAAACCCTTAAAGAGAGCCGCGCTGCCGTGTTCGCAAAGATCGACGAGTTGCGTACCGCGACCGACGGGCGCGAGATGACCTCCGAGGAGCAGGAGCGGTGGAACACGCTGCTTGCGGAGTACGCGCAGGCCGACCGCGCCGTCGAAGCCGAGGAGCGCTACGTCGATATCGAACGCCGGCAGGCCGAGCAGCAGTATGCCCGACAGACTTCCGGCGAGCAGCCCGACGAACGTCGTGCCGAGGAGTACCGCACCGCTTTCCGCGACTACCTGCTGCGCGGCGCTGCGGATATTTCGCCCGAACACCGGACACTCTTCGAGCAGCGCGCCGGCATCACGGGTTTGTCGGGCGGCGTGATCGTTCCTTCGTCGCTGGCCGACAGCATCGAGGTCGCGCTGAAAGCCTACGGCGGGATGTTCGAGGCGGGTTCCATTCTCACCACGAGCAAGGGCGGCGACCTGATTATGCCGACGGTGAACGATACCGATGCGAAGGCTACGGTCGTTGCCGAGTACCAGCAGTCGACCAAGTCCGCACCGTCGTTTGGCTCCGAAACGCTCAAAGCCTATACCTACCGCACGCCCATCGTCCCCGTGTCGTTGGAACTGTTGCAGGACTCGGCATTCGACCTCGAATCGCTGCTCTCGGATCTGTTGGCCGAGTCGTTCGGGCGGGGCATCAACTACGACCTCACGCGCGGCGACGGCAAGGGCAAACCCAAGGGTATCGTCGAGTGGGCGCACGCCTGTGCCGTCAGTCCTTCGGGCAACGGGATTTCGCTCGACGCACTGATCGAGCTCATCAAGGGCGTGGATTCCTCCTATGCCCGGCACGGGCGGTTCATGTTCAACCGCAATACGCTCTACTCGCTCGTCAAGATCAAGGATACGACGGGACGCTACATCTGGCAGGAGGGTGCGAAGGACGGCACGCCGCCGACCTTGTTCGGCAAGGCATATATTCTGAACGACGACCTCGACGATGCCGCAGCGGGCAAGACCTCGGTGCTGTTCGGCGACTTCTCGAAGTTCAAGATCCGTATGGTCCGATCGTTCCGCGTGATCCGCCTGAACGAGCTGCTCGCCGAGTACCTTTCGATCGGGCTGTTCGGCTTCGCCCGTACAGACGGCATCCTGTTGGACGCCGGTACGCACCCCGTTCACAAGTTGGTGCATAAATCGGCGTAAGGTATGACGGTAATCGAGATGCGGGAGCCGCCGATCGCGCTGGAACTCGCCAAGCAGCACCTGCGGGTAGGCAGCGCCGCCCATGACGATACTTTGATCGCTGCGAAGCTCGACATGGCCGTTGCTGTGGCGGAGGATATGACCGGACGGATCATTCGGGAGAAGAGGGTACGGTTCGACGTATCGATCCCCTCCGACGCTCCCATTGTCCGTCTGCCCGTCCCTACGACGTGCATCGAGCGGCTCTCCGTCTCTCGAACCATCATTCCCGAATCCGACTATACGCTCTTGAAGGACGACTACGACCCGATGCTGATTGCCGAACCTCAGTACGGCGGACAAACCGCAACGGTTACGGCCGTCATCGGCTACGATCGCGATAATATACCTCCGGCAATCCAGGCGGCTGTTCTGCTGATTTTGGGTACGCTCTACGACAACGAATCGGACAACCTCGTCGGCCGTTCCGTCTCGGAGCTGGCGCTCACGGCCGAGAAACTCCTGCTTCCGTGGCGGGTAACCCCTTACGGCGATGTTTGACACGCGAATCGAAATCCTCGAATACACCGAGGAGCGGGACGAGTACAACGACCTCACGAAATCGCTCCGGCGCGTCGCTGTCTGCTACGCCCAGCGTACCGAGAACGGCGGCCGGGAAAATCTCTATGCCGGACGGATCGTCCACGAGAACGAAGCGGTCTATACGATTCGTTGGCAACCCGACCTGCGTCCCGATATGGTCGTTCGCGACGAGGGGTTCTTGCGGAAGATAATTTCGATCCACGAGGAGGGACGCCGCTGGCGCCTGCACCTCAAATGCCGGAAGAGCGATGCTGACGATCGAGGTTGACGGTTATACCGCTGCCAAGCGAATTCTGGACGAGCTGCCGAACACGATGCAGAAGCGGATGCTGCTTGCGGCTCTGCGCGCCTCGGCCAAGCCGATGTTGCAATCGGCACGAAGCAAAGTCCCCGTCCGCACGGGCAAGCTGAAGAAGCAGCTGCGCACGGTTCGCTACAAGGACCGCAACGCCTCGAAGTCGGAGGTGGCCATCGCCGTGAAGCCGGTCTTCGAACGCACGAAGAAGAAAGGCGCCGTGAACGAATACTACGGCAAGTTCATCCACGAGGGGACTGCCGATCCGCGCACCTCGAAAAAGGGCAAACTGTTAGTATTCGACGATGCGCAGAGCAAAAAGGTCTTCGTCCGCAGCGTCAGGGGCATCCGGCCGACGCCTTATCTGGAGCATGCTTATACGGAGAACTCCGAACGCACGGCGGCGATCTTCGGCGACGAGTTGGCTGCGGCGGTCGAGAAGTTCGTGAATAAAAACTTCGTACCGGTATCGAAATGACGGATTTCAAGAAGCAGCTGATCGCGCTTTTGGAGCGCGAGATTCCCGAATTGGCGGATAGGATCCAAGCCGGTGCGGTCGATGCACGGACGCCTGCGCCTTTCGCCGCATTTTCCGTTCCGGAGGAGACGCCCGTAAGGACGCTGCACGGCATCGCCGGCTATCGGACGATATTCGAGGTCGCGGTTTACGACAACAGGTTCTCCGGCGCGGAACGTCTCAAGCATCGCGTGATCGCCGCCTTGGAGGGTGCGGAGTTCGACGGCAAACGTAGCCGTTTAGTCTCCTCTGCGACGGAATACTACGCGGACTACGACCTGCATGGCGCGACGATGTCATTCAGAATCATATAACGACAAAACGATAACTTATGCCTGAAACTTACGGAAACAAACAGGTCGTCCAAGGCGAGGACATCATCCTCTTGGTGGACGATAAGACGACGCTCCACGCCACGACGCACACGCTGAAGGTGGACTTGGAGATGAAGGAACTGCGCACGAAGGATACCGACGGCAAGGAGAAGTGGCCGGGCGATGTATCGTGGTCGGTGGACGGCGACGGACTGGTGGTCGTCGACGATTCGGTCGAGAATAGCCATACCGCCGAGGAGGTCCTCGACCTGGTACTTCGGAAAAAACGCGTCGAGGTGGTCGTCAAGTCGCCGCTCACGGGACTCGCGAAGATGTACACGGGCAAAGCCTACATTACGACCTTCTCGCTCTCGACGCCTGCGGGCGACAACGCCTCTTACAGTTATTCGCTTACCGGCAGCGGCAACCTGACGCCGGTAGACAAACCTGAATCCTGACCGCTATGAAAGAGATCATCATTCAAGGTACGCCGCACCCGATCCATTTCGGATTGCGCGCCATCGACGAGTTCGTCAAGCAACGCGGTGCGGAGTTCGGGCAAACGGTCGCTTCGACCGATGCCCTCGGATCGTTGGACAGCATCGTCGCGCTGACCGCTACGGGACTCAACGAGGGCGCACGGCGTGCCGGCAGCGACCGCCGCTACACCGAAGACGAAGTGTGGGACATCTTCGACGAGGAGCCGTCGCTCATCCTCGCCGTCTCGGAACTCTTCATCGAGAGCATCGCGCCGCTGACGGATAAGTTGGGCGACCTCTCAAAAAACGGGAAACGCCCGACGACGGGAAGCCGCAAGCGGTAACCTACGAGCGGTGGTTCGCCATCGCCGTCGGGCAGATGGGACTGGCACCCGAAGCCTTCGAACGCCTGACGCCCGCCGAGTTCATCTATGCGTGGCTCGGCTGGGCGAAACGCGAGGAAGACCGGCAGCGGCAGGCATGGGAGCGCGAACGGTGGGCGGTATGGGTTACGACTTGCATCCAGCTCGACCGCAAAGACCGCCGACCGATGACCGAGATGTTTCCGTTGCCGTGGGAAGAGCCGATGGCTCCCGCAAAGCAAGAACCTACCATGCAGGAACGCATGGAACGAATCGAAGAAATGAAACGATGTATCCGAAAATAACCTTGATTATCCTGACGATCGCAGCCAGCGGCTGCTCTCCGCTCCGAAGCACGCGATCCGAGCGGCACGAGACGCTCGCCATCACCGACTCGACCCTTACGACGCTGTTCCAGCAGGAGTTCGAGCGGCAGATCGGAACGCTCCGCCGAACCGTCGTAGAGTTTTATCCGCCGGCGGAATATCCGGAACCGAGCGACGATCGACTGCCGAATCCGACCGATACGCTCCGCGCCGTTCTTCCATCTCCGAAGATTCCGGCGGCGAGTGCTTCCCGGCAGCCGGTCAAGCGCATCTCTTATACCGAGGTGTCGATGCAGAACGACCGCACGATCCTTACCGACAGCATTTCGCATAGCCGCATCAACACGGCAGCCCGCAACGACGCGCAGGAGCAGACCGACGAGCAACCATCCTCCGGTGTCGCGTGGCTCAAGTGGGCGACGGCGCTCGTCGCACTGATGCTTCTGTTGCTCTTATTCCTCAAACTCCGATAACCGAACCCATATGGCCAGATTGAAAACTCCGATTTCATACTATGGCGGCAAGCAGATGCTCCTGAAGCATATCTTGCCGCTGATTCCCGAACATACGGTCTATACGGAAGCCTTCTGCGGCGGCTGTGCCGTGCTGTTCGCCAAGCTGCCCGCGCAATGCGAGGTCATCAACGACACGAACACAGAATTAGTGAACTTCTACCGCGTGGCGCAGACACAGTATGCGGCACTCAAGGCAATGATTGACGCGACGCTCCACAGCCGCGAGATACACGCGCACGCTCGGCATATCAACGAGCATCCGTCGTTTTTCACGCCCGTCGAGCGGGCTTGGGCTGTATGGGTCTGCACGAAGTTGGGCTTCGCTTCGATGATCGGCGGGACGTTCGGATACGACCGCAGCGGCACGACGACGCTGAAACTCCGCAATGCGAAAGAGGCCTTCACCGAGGAGTTGTGCGGACGCCTCGGCCGCGTTACGGTCGAGTGCGAGGACGGCATCGATGTCATCCGCCGCTACGACTGTCCCGAAACGTTCCACTTCGTCGATCCGCCCTACGTCGGCAGCGACTGCGGGCATTACAACGGTACGTTCGACGAGGAGGATTTTTCGAGGCTGCTCGACACGCTCGCAACGGTCGAAGGAAAGTTCATGCTCACGATGTTCCCGCACGAGAAGATCGAACGCCTCGCCGCCCGGCACGGCTGGACGATCCATCGGCTCGACCGCACCATCACCGCCTCGAAAGTCTCCCGCCGTCGGCAGGAGGAGTGGATTACGACGAATTACTGATACCGACGTGGACACATTCGCTTATGATAATCCCGCCTATATCGCTTCGTGCTCGTTCGGCAAGGATTCGATCGCTACGATCCTCCTTGCCCTCGAACATGGCGAGCCGCTCGATGCCGCCGTCTTCTCGGAGGTGATGTTCGACCACCGGCGCAATATCAGCGGTGAGATGCCCGAACACATCGAGTGGATCTACTCGACGGCGATTCCGCGTCTTGCCGCCTTGGGCGTACGGGTCGATGTCGTCCGTTCGGAGAAAGACTATCTTACGTTATTCCATACGGTCATAGGGAGCGGTACGCATAAGGGTATGCTGCGCGGCTGGCTCATCGGCGGCAAGTGCTGCGCCAACCGCGACCTCAAAATCCGGCCCATACATCATTATTACGGTCGTTTCCGCAAACAGGGCGTCGTGCAGTACGTCGGCATCGCGGCCGACGAACCGAGACGCCTCGCACGAATGCAGGACAAAGGGTATATCCGTAAAACGAGTCTGCTCGCCAAGTACGGGTACACCGAGGCGGACGCCCGCCGCAAGTGCGAAGAATACGGTCTGCTGTCGCCTCTTTACCGAACCTCGCATCGGGGCGGTTGCTGGTTTTGCCCCAACTGCCGCATTCCGGTCTTCGCCGAACTGCGCCGCCGCCATCCTGAATTGTGGCGTGAACTGCAACTGCTCTCGAAGGTTGGAAATAAGTCCTCCGAAGGTTTCAAATACGGGCTGACTTTCGAGGAGCTCGAACGGCGAATGGATCTCTTCGAGCATGCACCGATGCTATTATAAACAACTGAAAATAAATGCGATAATATCTCCCGATCGACTTGCGTGTTCTAAAAAACGATGTTATGTTTGTCATGCGATAAACAACTAAAATAGAGCGAATTATGAAAAAGACAGTCATCGTGAAAGGAGAGCGTCGCAAGGTGGAATTCGAGTATCAGGTAATCGATAAATTGGTTAGTTGCCAAAAAAGCAAACGATGGGATAAGCAGTGGGGATGGCTTCCGGTCGAAACCTATTACCACGAGGCCGTTGCCATTATCGACGGTGTAGAATATCCGAGCGTCCGGCGCTGGCATACCAATGGCGGCAGGTATTCGGAACAGTTCTTTTACAACGGACATTTCTATGATTCGTATAAGAAAATGATCGAGCGCATTCTCGAATCGGCAGACGAAAGTAACTCTTGAACCTCGATGGAAGCAGATGGAAAAACAGGCTCCGTACGGAGCCTGTTTCGACCTTTCTCCGCAAGCGTAAATAACTGAAAATAAATATGATAATAGTTGTCGAATAACTTGCGTGTTCTGAATAACAATGTTATGTTTGCAGTACGATAAACAACTGAATAATAAACGATTAAAACACTCGAACATGACAAGTGCACAAGCAAAACAGATCGCGTCGAACTATATGCGGCAGCAGAGCGATTACGTATTTTCGGAGGTAACGGTTAAGAACCTCGCTCCGGCGGACGGACCAGTTAAGGTGTGGCTCACCACCGAAGACGACTACGGGGACGAACTGATCGTCGAGGTCGAGATGGACCCGCAGTCGAATGAGATCCGCTGGAAGAAGATCTGCAACACGGGACGCCTATCCGAATATCTGAAGCCGGCTACTCGGATCGATAAACTTTCGGCAGGACAACGCTTCCGGCTGCAAGGCGACTGCGTGGTTTACGAGTTCGTGGACAATGTAAAGGACCGCAGCAGTATTCCCTATATCATCCGACGGACGGACCGATCCGGTTGCGTATCGAGAGTCGGATGGCAGGAAGTCTTTCCTATCGAGTAACCGATAACCGCGCACCTTGCCGAAAGGCAGGGTGCGCATAAAACGATACGATGATGAAACTCCACCGAACGAAAACCGGAACTTACACGATTGAGGGTATTACTGCAACTCAATATCGCGCCCTTGCTGCCGTGCTTACTACCGTCAACGAGCGTTGCTTCGACGAGCAGGACGAGGACGGCAACTATTACAGCAACGACGATTTCGTCTGCTCGCTCGATGGCGATGAACGCGAGGCATTGCGACAGGTGTGCGACGCACTTCGGAAACGTGTAAAATATTGAAAATAAGCGTAATAATACTTGCGGAAAACTTGCGTGTCCCGAATTATGATGCCATCTTTGCAGTGTGATAAACAACTAATATAGAGTGGATTATGAGTACAAGAGCAAGAATCGGCGTAAGACTTCCCGACGGAAAAATCAAAAGCGTCCATATATGGCGGGACGGACATCCCGATACGTTGGGCGAAACGTTGTCAGCGCACTACAATACATTGGAATCGGCAATGGCACTGGTCGAACGAGGCAACATAATCGATGTGGAGGCACGTCTCGAAGAGTGCCGGTTCGAGAAATCGAATGAACGGTACGATACCGAGTCTCGGATTTATAAATCGGTTGCCGCCTACGAACGAGAAATCGAGGAGGATATATGTTACAAATATCTCTATCGGGACGGCAAGTGGGAATATCTGGCGGTCGATTAGTAACCGACTTCCGATCGTAAGGAGCGAATGCTCCGAGCCTCCGACGGGAGGCTTTCCCTCGTTTCGTCCATTCAGTTGTTTATTGCGACCGGAGCCGTACACGATGTACGGCTCCGGTTTCCGTTCGAAGGCGGGACATTGTTTCTGCAATGAATCTTCGGCAGCATGTATATTTACCATATGAAAAATGCTTGATAAATAGTTGATATTCTTTGAATTAAGTTGCCGATAAACTTGCGCGTTCCGAATAATGATGCTATGTTTGCAGTGCAATAAACAATTGAACTACAATCTATTAAACGCCTCGATCATGAATACTGCGAATCGAAAAAGAACGGAAATCGACGCCGAACTCGACCGGTTGGAGGTCGAATTCGAAAAGAACCGCAAGGAGATGCAACGCCTTGCCGACGAAAACAGACGTGCCGGCAACCGCTACGGCGAATTATCGAATGCGAATCACGACATCAACAACCGGATCCTTACATTGCTCGCTGAGCGTTGGGAATCGGAAGAGACGACCGATTGACGAAACGAGAAACGGACCCCGCCGAGAAACCGTTCTCGGCGGGGTAAGACCCGAAACCGGAAAATACATAAAGTGATGAAAACGATGAATGCAAATGCAACGGTAGGCGACAAGATTCGCATTATCCATCTTCGCGACGAGGACAGCCGTTACGACGGCAAGGAGGGTACGATCGAGTTCATCGACTCGCTCGGACAACTGCACGGCACGTGGGGAGGCTTGGCAGTCATTCCCGAAGTCGATCGGTTCGTAATTATCGAGAAAACGGAATAATCGCCTGCAACGATAATGCTCGGTTCCGCCATCTTTTTGGAATATCTAATTTGCTGAAAATAAATACGATAATAGTCGCCGAATAACTTGCGTGTTCCGAATAACGATGTTATGTTTGCAGTACGATAAACAACTAAAAAAGAGCGAATTATGAGAACGAACATCGAACGGTTTTTAGAGAGATTCCCGAAGAATGCTACGAATTGGTCGCAGGCGACGGACGAGGTGCGCGATATGGCTCGCAAGGCTCGCGAATTGTTGGAAGAGTACGAAGGCGTAATCGTCGAACCGGTAAATTTCCGGGCTATCGAGACCCCGTCCGAGTGGAATACCGAAGGTCGCGAGTTCATCCTGACGAACTTCGATCGCATGGCGGATAGGACCAAAGAGCGCTTCTACGACTACTTCCGCGAGTGGTTCGAAGGCGAAGAGGAATAGACCGACGCACGGATGCTCCCCGTTCGAGCAGCGGGGAGTATCCGTCCTAACCCCGGAGCAGGGTTGCACGCATCTCTTTCGATAGGAAATCTATTGTGCTCCATCAGTTGTTTATTGCAGCCGGAGCCGCATCATGTGCGGCTCCGGCAATCTTTATCAATCGATTTTTTCGGTATACGTACATTGCGGATAATTGCAACATCCGTAAAATGCACCATATGGTCCATTTTTGATTTCCAAAATTCCACCGCACTCCGGACATGGCTTTATTTCATTGCGTTCTCTCAACTCCCTTATCTTCATCTCCCGCGCAATTCGTTCCTCTTCCCGTTTTTGCTCTTTTTCGTGATCTTCTTCCGCCTTGCGATATTTCGCATCCTCTATACAGTGGAAACATTTATATCCGAGGTCTATGGGTGTATATGGAGATTCTACATATTCGTGCAGGTAAAAGTCTCCTATAAACGCATTGCAGGTGTTACAAACATTTGCCAAGTAGGAATCTTCTACGGTTTGACTATATCGCTCTTTGATGGTTACACCATGCTTGGCGGCTAATCGTAACTCGTTTTTATTAAAATCAGTCGGGCCAAGATAGGAATATGCGCATCCATCTATAAGTGCCATTTTCATCTTATTTCCGCATTTCCAACAATAGGTATCGACGATCCGCATACGCGCCGTATTCTTGCGTTTGCCGCATATCTCACAAACGGGAGACAGACAGAATGCAACTTTTGTCGGATGCTGGAGCCGCTCTTCCAAATGATCTATATCATCAAAAGATTGCAGATCAATCTGAATAAGAATGATCTCGTTATCTTTATAGTATTTCACGGCATAGTCTTCTGGCTTGTGCTTTACAACGACTTCGATAACGGCTTTTACCATATTATCTGCCGTAAGCAAAGCGATATCCGGCTGGCAATTAGGCAATCGATATTCGACCTTTACGGATGCGACGCCGGTTAATAAATTATATTGATGTATCTCGTCGCACTCATCACATCCCCATGAAATATCGAATGATTGACCGGTTTCTATTTTGCGCTCCAAAAAAGCAGCGGCCATTCTTTTGAACTGATTATGAAGTACTGTCTCCGGATGACAATTACTATCTTTTCGGTGGGAGAAATGAGACCTGCGATAATATTTCTGTCCCGGCGGAATTTTGCTAACCTTAAGCATCAACTCTTCGCCACATTCGATGCAAAAATACCGCTGTCCCTTACAGGCATTTTTTACTGAAATAAGACTGTTGTCTACATCCTGTGCATATGTGATAGATAGATCTTTCATAGTGGCAATAGTTATATTTGGTTCTATAAAGATACCATTTATCTATAAATCATATATTATTTTGTTCGGGAAAAGTTAAATTTGTAAAAAAAAATTCATGAAAGCCTATACCTATATCGAACACGGTCGGTTCGAGCTGCTCGACAAACCGAAACCCGCCTTGCAGGATCCTCACGACGCCATCGTGCGCGTGACGCTCGCGAGCATCTGCACCAGCGACCTGCATATCAAGCACGGTAGCGTGCCCCGCGCCGTCGAGGGCATCACCGTCGGCCACGAAATGGCCGGCATCGTCGAAGCGGTCGGGTCGGAGGTGCGCAGTGTAAAGGTCGGCGACCGCGTGACGGTTAATGTCGAGACCTTCTGCGGCGAATGCTTCTTTTGCAAGCGCGGCTACGTGAACAACTGCACCGATCCCGACGGAGGTTGGGCGCTGGGCTGCCGCATCGATGGCGGACAGGCGGAGTATGTCCGCGTGCCGCATGCCGATCAGGGACTGAACCGCATTCCCGATACGGTGAGCGACGAGCAGGCATTGTTCGTCGGCGATATTCTGGCTACAGGCTACTGGGCGGCGAAGATTTCGGAGATCGCGCCCGACGATACGGTGCTTATCATCGGTGCCGGACCGACGGGTTTCTGCACGCTGCTTTGCGCAAGATTGAGGCGCCCGAAGCGAATCATCGTCTGCGAAAAATCGTCCGAACGGCGGCGATTCGTGCAAGAGCACTATCCCGAAGTCCTGACGGTCGCACCGGAGGAGTGTCGCGAGGCGGTTCTTGCGAACAGCGACCGCGGCGGCGCCGACGTCGTGCTGGAGGTGGCCGGCGCGGAGGATACGTTCCGCCTGGCGTGGGAGTGCGCTCGCCCCAACGCGACGGTTGTCATTGTCGCACTCTACGACCGGCCGCAGGTGCTTCCGCTGCCCGACATGTACGGCAAGAACCTCACCTTCAAGACGGGCGGCGTAGATGGCTGCGACTGCGCCGAGATCCTCCGGCTGATCGGGGCGGGCGAGATTGATACCACGCCGCTCATCACGCACCGTTATCCGCTCTCCCGCATTGCCGAGGCATACGACCTCTTCGAAAACCGCCGCGACGGAGCGATCAAGGTAGCGATAACAATTGAATGAATTTTGTAAAACAACAAATAATGATTCTTCCGACAATGACTTATAAAGAGATGTACGATCATCTCGCAGCAGATAAGAAAAAGGTCGATATTAAGATAGACTATCTTTTGCCGAAAGCGATCAAGTCCTTCAAAAAAACGATAAGGTTTCCGGCATGGGAACTTTACGATTATACGATCCCTTCAACCAATAATAAATACGTTATTTACTTTTATGCTGAAAGTAGGGCAAGAATAGAAAATCCTGAAATAGGATCGTTTACCATCGTTCATAATGGGAAACATCGATTCATTGTCAAATGGGGTGCCGGTGGTTATAAACATACCCCAGATGGCGAAATGATGGCCATCAGACAAATTCATGCTTATACGAGCCATTTTATACAACGTTACAATGAACGCTTTTTGAAAGACGACTCGCTAACAGCAAATGAAATAGCCGCAAGATATCTATCAAGGAATACAATTGCAATGCCTCTCAAACAGAACGAGGAAATCAACCGTAATCACGAGAAGTATGGCGAAAAGGGGCAATACGCCTTTCGTGTTAGAGATGGAATCTGTTTTTCTTATTCGGCAATCGATGGAATAGAAAGCGAAGATGGAGATAGGCACAAGGATAAAGTCGAAGCCTTGTATATATGTTATACCACGTTTATGAACGAATCCAAAATGGCGGACACCCAACGCAAAGCCATTCTCAAAGAACATTGGGAAAAATGGTTGCAATTTGCTGAAGATTTCCAAAAAGAGGCTAAAGACGGGGTGATTACCCTCAAACTCGAACCATAATTACGTCAACGTCCACCCCTTGTCTGTCGCAATCGCTTTTTGGATAGCATTCAGTTTCGTGAGGTTCTTCGCTCCGATATTGCAGGTCTTGCCATTACCTGTGTCGGATAGTGCGTTCAACAGGAATACCAAACTCTCGACCGTGAGTTTCGGGCAGCCGTTCACGGCGATGTCCACATCGACGGGTCCGTCGATGATTACCGTTTCGAGTGCGGAGCAGGAGACGAATGTCGTGTCGATCTTCGATGTTACTTTGCTGAAGTCGAGTCTTCCGCCGATTTTGCGCAGGTTCTTGCAGCCGTGGAACATCTCCGAGGCGGAGGTAATGCGCGAGGTGTCCAGTCCGTCGATCTCCTGCAAGTTCGTACAACCGTAGAAGGCATACATCATATTTGCGACGTTCGAGGTGTCGAGCGTCGGCACGCGTTCCAGCGCCGTACAGCCGTAGCACGTCTGATACATCGAATCGAACGACGCCGTATCGAACTCCGGAAATACCGACATCGTCGTATTGCCCCAAAAGAGCTGGTAGCCGTTGCGGATCTGGTTCATTCCGCTGGTACTGTCCACCAATGCGACTTTATCGACGAGCGATGCCAACGTCTCTTCGTCGGTTGTCGCCACGCCTTTGTCGCGGAGCATCCCGGCAAGGTGCTGCCGCAGCGCATCGAGCCGCAAAACGAGTGAAGTAAAGTCTGCCATACGCTATCCGATAATATGGTTCAGTGCCTCCTCGATACCGGTCAGCCCGAGCGAAGCGGTCATCGCATCGACCAACGTTGCAAAAGTCACGGCAGCCCCCGTACCGTTGCGGTCGATTTCGATAAGGTCGGTGGCGGCCAAAGTCGTCACCTTCGAGAGTTGAGAGAGCGTGATCGTATCGGTATCCGATCCGGTTGCAGGTCGTCCTATAATCGACCCTGTTTGTTCTATTGCCATAATTCTATTCTCCGTAAATCTTGAATTCGGACATCATCTGATAAGTTACGTGCCACATGCATTTGGTGGAGGAATAGGGCGACGGCACAGCCAACAGTTGCAACAGTCCTCCGTATGTCTCGATGCGAGGAACCGGCAGATAGCCCATTCCGTAGGCATCTTTCTTCAGTGTCGTCACGATGCCCGACTGCGTGTCGTCTGCCGCAAGTACCAGACTGGGCGATGAACGGGTGCGGATCGGACAGTCGTAGAGGTTCACCACGCTGCCGATATACTCGGCCGATACGGGCAGGTTCAACCAGACGATGTAACTGCCGAAATCTGCGCCGTTGGCGATCAGGTTGAAGTTGCGGTTGAGCGTATATTTGCGGGTGGAGGCGTTGTAGTCCGTACCTTCGTCCGTGAAGTATTTGAACTGCACCTTCGAATATCCGCTGAAGATGCCGCTCGCCATTTCGACGTGCCCGTCTTCGTAGATGCGTGTGGCAGCCGTCGCGGCGTTCTCGATACCGTCCGCTCCGGCGAAGAACATCAACTTGCCGTGCTTCGACGCCGGAGCGTCTTTCAATGCGCAGCCCGCCATACCCGCCACGACCTTCTTGTCCGTATCGTCCTTTACGCCGACGAATCCCGACAGCACCACGCCGCATCCGGCATCGATTTCCGTCGAGATATCCTGAAAGTTCTCGCGCAGATACTCCAGATCGCTGTTGTCGCTTTTTGCCGCTTCGTCCAAAAGCGCTCCGATCGTCCGGCGGGCCGTGTAGTAAGCCTCTATATCGGCGAAATCATCCCCGATCGGAATGAACTCCGGTTCCGGCTGCGTGTATTTCCCGATGGCGGCGACGGCTCGTTGATAGGCATCTTCGTAGGGTGCCCACTCATCGGCGAACAACCGGACGGCGCGCCGCTTGCCGTGTACCATAAGCACTTTGCCGTTTGCGCTGCGGTAACGAAACACGGAGAGCAGCCGCAGGGCATTGGCGCGGAGTTGTTCGTACTCGGTTCGGATATCCTGCAAGCGTTCTTTCAGAAACGACTTTTCAACGGGCGAGACGTACTTGTCAGAATTGATACGGCCGAGCGTCTCCAATGTCGAGGAGATCGTCTGCATCAACTCGTCGAAATCCGTTCCGGCATCGGGCTTCGCGGGGTCTATGCGACCGAAGCGCAGGATGCCATTGCGGAAACTTACGCCATAACCCGTCGAACGATTGAAGAGCTGCATATCGCCCGTCGCGGAGTCGAACCACGAGTCGCCCGACTTGTCCGAGAGGAAGCCCGTGAGATAGATGTTCTTCAGGTAGGCCGAATAACCGGTCATATCCAGACCGTGCGCCTTGAGATTCGATAAGTCGCCGAACTGCGCTGCGATATTCTCCGTGCGGATCGTCCAGTCGTCCATACCCGTGAGAAACCGCAGGTAGGTGCGGGTTTCGTAGCGGGAGGTTCGACGCTCCTTGTCGGTCGTATTGCCGAATGCCACGAACTGCATCGCCGCCTGCGGATGGTAGGGGTAACCCTCGCGCAGTTCGTACCGCCATTCGGCGTAGGTATCACTGTTGAGGCACTCGGTAAGCCGGAAGTAGCAGGTCGTGAAGCCGGCATAAGTGCGGTTGCCGAACGAGTCGTCCGAATCGACAGTATTGCCGCTCGATGCGTCCATTGCCGAGTTCAGGAAGATGCCCATACAGAGGTCGTTCTCGCGCAAGGTGCTTATTTCGCCCTCCTCCAACTTGACGACCAGCGTCCGGTTCTCCGGCGAGACGAGCTCGACGATGCCTCCGCCCGGAGCGGACCACCGATCGCCGACGACTGTTTCGATGCGGTTGTAGCGGTATTCGGGAACCTCCAAGAACTCCTCCAAATGAAGCCGCCGCAGGTACGTATCGCCCATAACCGACAAGTCGCCCGAGATCGTACCGCCTTTTTTGTCCAACTTCTTGTCGAGTTCGCCGGACAGCCCCGTGATGTCGGAGACGGCGTGCGTATGCTTCTTCGGAGCCATCACGCTTTTGATTTCCTTGCCGGAAACCTTCATCGATGCGGCGGCTGTCGGGACGTCGACGATGAACTCGAATGCGTCGAACTCCGCCAACTGTCCCGAAGCGCTCGCGAGGTCTTTGATGCGAACTTCGTCCATAACGACGTGAAAATAACGCTTTGCCGAACCTTTTTCGGGATACAAAGTCCCTAATTCCGAAGAATGCCTTATCTTTGTAGTTGCATTCCGCACAGCCGGAGTGCGACATATTATTCGACTTAACCTCGGAAAAAACTGGTAATTTTTTAGCAAATGGTTAAGCTCTCCGTATCCTCGCATCGAACGCTCCTGCCGTAAGGTTCGGGATATGGTCATATCCCTGCTTTACGGCGTGGGCTATACGTGCTTATCATTTGCAGGTATACCAGTACCTTTCCGAGATAGGCGGCAGTAGGCCCACGTTCTTTTTTGCCCGGCGGACAGACGCGATCCTATCTGCCATTTCGATGATTATGAAAGCAACGAATCGAATACCGGATCGCCGTGTCGTGCGACCGTTGACCGCACGGATATTGCGGTCGTTTCTGGTGGCGTCGGAACGCTCGCATCACCATATTTACGCGCTGTGGGAACACGCATCGATCCTGTCATTTGCGATAAAGAATGCAGATGGCGAGTATTTGTCTTTGCGAAAGTTTTTCGGCAGGGGCGATGCGGTTGCGCCCGACGATCCGCTCGTCGTTATCTTCCACGAAGTGCATATCGAAACCGTGGAAGAATTGACCGCTGAATACATCGAACGTATTTACGAATCGTTTCTCTACCATCATTGCGAGATGGGATTGCGCCGCAACGCCCCGCTCCGTTTGACTCCGGAATCGATACGACGATACGGCTTGACCGAAGCGGACGCCGTCCTTGTCGGCGAACATCTCGAAGTCCTGAACGAGATGATCCGTCGGAAACTCCAGTTGCGATACGACGAACTCAAAACGCTGGATTGCATTCGGAAATAGGGTTTAAATATTTCGTGGTTATTGTAAAAATAAATTCTTTTTTATATCTAAAATAGAATATATTTTGTATTTTTATTACCATAATTAATACTGAAAAATTATGACGGATAAAATGGAAATAATTATCCCTCGGGATAAAATTGATTATTTGCAACGAGAGTTAACAAATATAAGAGAAGACTTTGCGGATAATAAATATGTTATTGAGGCAACAAAAGTTTTAGCTGCTGGAGGTTTAAGGAGCACTATTGGGGCATATTGGAATGCTGTTGTCGATGATTTAAGACGTAAGATTATACATCGAAGTTTAGACTTATTTAATAAAGAAATTAAACCGAGAAAAGAAATAAAAACTTACGAAGATTTCCAAGATTATGTTTCCGATATTGAATTAATAGATGGAGCTTTCAAAATAGGTGTTATTAGTTGGGAAGCACATAAAATCCTTCAACAAGCAAGAGAAACAAGGAATATATATTATGGTCATCCTGACAGTTCTGATCCTACTCTATTTAAAGTTTTTAATATGATTGCAGATTGCAATCGGTTTGTATTGTCTCAAGAATATCCTCCAACGATTATAGATGTAAATGAATACATTATAACAATGGATTCGGATGCATACGACAAGAATGAAATAGCAATAGAACAGGCTTTTACAGATCTACCGGATATATATAAATCTGAAATGACCAATCGACTTTTTAGTATGTATCTGGTAGATAATGCATCCGTAAGATTAAAAGGGAATATCGAATTCAGTTTTCCAATTCTATGGAAAGTTATCTCAAGAGATGTTCGAAAACAAATTGGTAATAGATATGATAAGTTAATTGTTGAAGGGAATAAAGAAAAAATAGACAATGCAACTTCCCTTTTGACAATGGTAAATGGGCTTCGTTATGTATCAAGTGCAAGTAGACGTATTCTATTTGATCCAGCTATTAAAAGATTGGAAGATAATCTGGACAACTGGGCAATAGAAGGTCAGGCAGTAAACTATCTTCAAAGATTAGGTTATAATATTCCTTCTGAATATATTATACGATATGTGAGTGCTCTAACATTAACATATGTAGGATACAAAGGAAGTAGTTATCAATATGTAAGAACCGCTTTTTATTCTGATACAGCAGCCCCTCGAATATCTGAAATGTTTGAATTCTTCGACAATGCATCTACAGAAGCGTTTATTGAAGTAATTAAAGTAAATAGTACCTTAAGAAGCAGAATAAAAAACACTCAACAACTTAATAGATTGAGAACTCTCGGGGAGATACTTTTGAATAAACCTGAAATTAGAGATGATTTAAAATCCTTTTTAGAGATTCTTGTTGACAAGGAAAATACGACAGATTTTTTCTCTTTGATAAACTTGAAATAGATTACCCTCCCAACACCTCTGACTTGAAGTTCTCCTTTCCGAGAACATACACCAAATCTCGACCCTTGGCAGTCAATTGACCGCCGAGGGTTATTCGTAGATTCTGCGGGCTGCCGCCCGTCGGGAGCATCGCCTGCAACTTCGACAGCGGTGCGATGACTTCGGGATCCGTGCCGGCATTGGGATTGTCGCCGACCATCGCATAGGTAGGACCGTATGCCAGACCGCCGTTAGCCAGCGCCGGCACGCTCTTCTCCGCGTTCTTATTGATGAGTGCCGTCATCACGGCCGCTGCTGCGACCATCGCAGCACCGATGGCGATCGCCGCCCACGGATTGGTGAGAACGGATTTCAGTGCCGATTTGAAAGCGATGATCATCACGCCGAACTCGATGAGCTGCGAGCCGATATTTTTCAAAAAGGAGGCGAACTGTGTCAGGATCGCTTTCATCAGTCCTCCGAATCCCAAATCGCCGGCGATGATCTGCCCGATAGCCTCCGCCGCTGCGACGATGCTGTCGGACATAAACTTCGACACCTGCTGATCGAAGCGCGTCATCACCTCCGCAATCGTGGCGTGGACATGCTCCAATGCCGCCGAGAACAACCAACCCTTCGCCGTCAGTGCCGTCGTGTAGTTCTCGACCATCGAAACCGTGTCGGCGAGGTTCTCGCACAAATATGCGCTGTTGTCGTCTGCCCAGCCGTACAATCCTTCGCGCACCGCACCGAATATCGCCTGCATCTGCTGCGCGTATTGCGATGTTACGGGTTTCAGATCGCCCATTTTGAGCTTCGGCGCCGGCAGTTCCAACTCAAAATCCTCGGGCAGAATGCCGTCCATCTTGACGACGGGTTTCAGGTCTTCGGGCTTGATATTCTTGATGCGCTCCAGCTCTTTTTGCAGCTTCTCGATCTCGGCGTTCGCCGCAGCGATATCCTCGACGGTCGACTCGGGCAGCAATTTCTTCTTTTCGAGGGCCTCGATCCGCGCCTGCAATTTACCGATGATGCCCGTGCTTTGTTCTGTCTGAGCGTTAGTTCCGGCGATGGACTTCATCAGTTCCTCGGTCTGCTTGCGAGCCTCGTCCGTTACCTTGTCCAGTTCGGCCTGCGCTTCGGCGGCTTTCTTTTCCGTTTCGCGTTTCTTCTCGATAGCTGCCGTCAGCAGGTCGTACTCCTTGCGCAGGGGTGCGAGTTTCGATTCGTCGGGTACTTTCTGCAAGGTAAAACCGGCGACCAATCCTCCGAAATTCGGAACCATCCGCGTTTTGGTCGTCGTGGCGATGATCTCTTTCTGCTCGGCGAGATTCTCCTGCAACTTGCGTTCGAGCTCGTCGAGCGATTCGGTCTCGGCCATCTCGTCGATCATCTTCTGCTTTTGGATGCGGGCGTAGGCGAATGCCGCACCGAGCGCGAGGACCGCCGCCATAATCAATCCGACGGGCGACAGCAATGCCGTAAATCCTGCCGCCAGCATCGGTAGCACCTTGATCACGGCGCCGATTCCGAGCGAAAGGGGACCGATCGCTGCAACCAGCCCCGCCACGACGACGATCGTCTGCATCATCGCCGGCGACATCGATTGCAGCATCTGCACGACCGTCGAGAGCGCACCCGCTACCTTCGTCGCGAAAGGCATGATGGCCGCACCGATCCGTTCGAGGAAGTCGCCCCACGCATTTTTGAGCTGCTGCACGGCTCCGAGTCCCGTCCGTGCGGCGGCTTCGGCCTGCCCGCCGAACTTGCGCTCCAACTCGTCGAGGATCATCGCCTGCGCCTTGGCTATGTCGCCCGTCTCGGCGAGCTTCTTGATTACCTCCGTCTGCTCCTTGGAGAAGGCGATGCCGGCACGCGACAACGATGAGAGCTTCGTCGCGGGATCGGAGAGCGCCTTGCCCAACTGCAACGACGCCGCACCCAAATCCATCTCCAACGCCGTAGCGAGGTCCAATGCCAACGCCTGCGTACGCTTGAAGTTCTCGCCCGTGATGTTGGTGAAAGCCAACAGGCGGGCGGTGGATTTGTCGAGGATCGTCTCGTCGCCGAAGAGCGTCTTGCCCTGCAACTCCGAAGCATAGTCGGTCAGCTGCCGGAAGTTGTAACCGACGGCCTGATTCGTAACTTTGAGCGCCTGCTGCACCTTCGCCTCGGCTTTGGCCTGCACATCTGCCAAGTGCAGCGACACGCCGCCCAATGCCGCAAGGGGTGCGGTGAGTTTCAACGAGAGCGACTTGCCGACGGAGGTCAGCTTCTTTTCGAGCGAACCGAGACCTTTCTCGACCTGCTGCGCTTTCTGCTGGAACTCATACGAGTCGGCTCCGATCTTTATAAGTAAATCGGCGATTCTCCGGGACATGGCTGTTTAGGGTTTGTGTTGCAGATAGAGCGTCCAGCCCGCCTCGACGTCCGATAGTACCGCTGGCCGCCCGTTCTCCATGCGCGACATAGCCGCCACGATGGGGATCATCGTTTCGCCCACCTGCGTATCTACCGGCTCGTCAGCGCCGATGCCCGACCATTCGGCCACGCAACGGATATAGTTTTCGGTATGGTTCTCGACGGGCGGAGCGTAGCGCGAGATCATCTGCCGGATTGTCCGATAACCCTTGCGGGAGTAGGAGCCCAGCAGCACGAACATCGCGCGGTAGCCCCATGCCATCGTCTCGAACTGCTTGAATGCGGCATCGCGCGAGGGCGCAACTTCGCCCAGATACTTCGTTGCCGATCGGCGGATATTGCCGGGATTACGATTGCTTAATCCTCTGCTCATTGCTTTATGATTTTCGGTTATTCTCGTCGTTCTCTTTGCGCTTGCGTTCCAACTCGGCTCTTTTGAGCAAGACCGGGCAATGTTCGGGCGGCGTTTCGCACTTGTACGCCTGCCGGATGACGATGCGGCTGCGGTCGATCTCCACGTCCTTGTACTCGATGATGATTTCGAGCTTGCCGACTTTCTCTTCGAGTTTCTCCACGCGCCCGTCCAGCCGCGTGATCTGCTCGGACTGGATCGCCACGACTTTCTCCGTGTTTGCTAATTCGGCGGAGTCGGCGGCCGCGTTCTCCTTGCGCTTCTTCGCGTTGAAAAAGAGAATCGTTCCCGCCAGACCGCTGGCGAGAATGAAGTTCAGAATGATGGATGGTGTTTCCATAGTTTCGCACTTATTCAGGAATGAATTTGTAAATCGCCCGTTCGCGCACGATATAGAGGTCGCCGTAGATGAAGAACAATCCCATGATGTTCTCGCCCCAGCCGGCGGCGTTCCGGACGTCGGTCGTCGTGTCGTCGCGGAAGTTCCGGATGAAGATGCCGTCGTCGTAGGAGTGCACGACCTCGCTCATCGTATGGTCGGCATGATCCGCCCAGCGTCCCAACCGCCGGAGCAGCGTCCGCTCGGTAATCGAATCCCGCCGGTAGAACCACAGCATATCGTCGGCGTTGATGCCGATATAGTTGTCGGAGACGGTGACGATCTGCTCACCCGCGGCGAATTGCAGCATCTTGCAGGGCTGATGAAACCGTTTGTCGTGCAGATAGGCGCCATGCGAGGTGTTCACGACGATCGTATTTTCCGTACGCCGCAGGGCGAGGATCGCACCCGACATCGGCGTACCCTCGTAGGCATATCCCCGTCCGCGATAGCCGGTCGAGGCGTCGGGCGAAACGTACTTGCACTCCGGGCGCGAGAGGTAGCGATAGGTGCGATAGTTCGGGTCCTCGTCCTCTGCCGTGCGGACGCTGCGTCCGCCGGCATTGCCGCCCCGCGGACCGATATATTGCCGGTAGGATTTCAGGATATGGATATACCCGTCCATGCAGGTCGCGACGTTGCGGTACTCCTCCGGCGGGACATATATCCGTTCGACCGTACCGCGATAGTCGAGGTAGCGGACCTCTTTCCCGTCCACCGCGACGAACCCCTCGTCCGCCTCGTACATCTCGAAGGATGCTGTGCTGCGGTAGATCTCCCGCACCTGCCGCGTGGCGGTGTCGAAGGCATAGACCGTCTTTTTATCGGCGGACTGGAGCAGCAGTCGGTTCAGGCAGCGGATTGCCTTACCGACCGTGAAGGACAGTGTCGCGACCGCTATGCAGTCGTCGCCCTCCGGCGGCCTCTCCGTCGCGAGCAGATGCGGCATCTCCGTAAGTTCGCTGTTATAGGAGTCGTCGAGGGCATTCAACTCGATGGAGTTCAGGTAATAGGCGGCATTCAGGAACTTGTCGTCCCGAACCACCGTATTCATATCGATATGCTGTCCCGTGAAGATTTCGCCCGTGATGCGGCGGCTCGGCAGCTGCTTATACCGCAATGCTCCCTGCACGATATGGCCGACCAGCGTGTCGTAGTCGTTCCGACCCTTCGTATGCCAGATGCGCGTGGGGTTGCCGCCGGCATCGAGGTAGTAGAGCGCATAGAGCAGCCGGTCGTTCGGAATGGCGGGAATATCGCTCACGGGCAACGTTACGGACATATCGACGTTGTTCGCGGGATCGACGAGCGACTCGTAGCGCAAACCCTTGTCGTAGCTGTCCCCCGCATCGATCGAGAGCGTCATCTTGCGGAATGCGGCGCTCTCCAGATAGCCCGAAGTGCGGCCGCTCGGGTTGCCGAAGCGGTCGGTATAGGTCGTGATCTTGCCGATGAGCGTCTGCCGGATGAAGAACCGCCACTCGCCGTCGCAGGGGATGCCGTCGATCTCGATCTTCATATTCTGCTCGTTGCCGGTCTTGACCGTACTCGCGATCTCCCCGTCGGAGGACTGCACCCACGAACCGCTCTCGGCGAGGCTGTATGTCGCCTTTTCGCCGATGATGCGGACGCCGTAATACACCGCGACATCGACGCTTTCGTTCGGGCGGTAAATACCCAATCCCCACTCCCGATGGTAGGTCTGCAACCCGAACTCCCATACGAGCGGGAAATTGCACTGCTCGACGGGAAAACCTCAAGTTACGACCTCCGCACCCCGATAGGCATCCTCGCCGCTGAAATAGAGTTCCTCTCCGCTCTTCACGGAGACGAAGCCGTGCGGATCCGTCCAAGCGTCGGAATCGTAGAACCCGATGCGGGCGATCAGGTTGTCGAGGCTCTTGTTCTTTACATCGACCGAGACCTTGCGCAGCGCAGGGACGATGTCGAGCGTCGAACTTCCCTCGATGTGCAGGTCGCCCGTCCACATGCCGTCGATGCGCTCGCGCGAGGCCGACGTGACGACCTGCGCACCGGTATGGATCACGAGCCGCAGTCCGTTGCCCGTAACGACCCGTCCGACGGGATGCTCCGTGCCGACGCGGTAGAAATTCACGGGACGGGCAGTTCGGTAGAGCGACACGGCGCGGCGGATATGCAGGGCGCCGTTCGACTGGAAGATCTGCCCGGCGAACGGACGCAGGCACAGTTCGAGGATGTCGCGATAGGTAGGCTCCTCGTAGACGTAATAGAGCCGTTCGAGGTCGATATAGGTTTGACGGAGCGGAGAGGCGTTCTCGTCCATCCCTTCGGCATACAGGTCCATCCAGTCCGCCGTATCGAGATCCAACTCCAAGAGGTCGATGCAGGAGGAGAGCAGTTCCCACAGCGACCGTCTGCCCGCGATGCCGATATGTACGAGATCGCGGAACGGAATGCTCGACAAGAGGTTGAAGCCGTCCACGGCCTTGATCGTGACGGTATAGGGCGGAGCCGTGAAGTTCTCGGAGTAGAGGTCGGAGGTGACGTAGCCCCGCCAGTAGAGCTGCCGATTGCGGAAGATCAAGACGCGAAAATAACGGGGATCGGAGGTGAACAGAGCCAAATAATGGAAATTCTCCTTGCAGAGGATATTGATGGTCGCCTCCGAAGCCTTGACCGGCACGTAGAACTCGTCGCCCCGTTTCTCCCACGTGATCTGCAACGGCGTACCGCCGTCGAAGGACATCTCCTCCGACGGACCTGCATACCCACGCTCCGAAATCTCCACGCGCCACAAGACACCCTTGTACTTCGAGCGAAGTTCAGCGTAATATTTCAGACCGAAAATCGCCACCTCGTCTCTCCTTTGGCGTAAAGGTAGACGGGGCGGCGAGTAGGGAAGAGATACTTTGTCTCCGTTGCGCTACTGTTCCTTTTCGGGAGCAACTCGAAATCCGATCGGCCTTCGGGCTGCATTCCGTTTCGGCAGTTCGACCGATAATGCTCCGATTGCTTCGTAAATCGTTTCGATATCCTTGCGCACGTCTTCCGAAAGATCGTTGACTCCGCCCAATATCTCTTCGGTCGCTTGTTCGAGTTCGAGAACCCGCTCCCGGAGTCGTGCAATCTCGACCGATTCGGCGGTTCGGGTCAGGATGCAGTTGCGCATGGCGACGAACGCATCCATAATCGAGATGCTGACCTGAATCGCTGTCGGGCTTCGCAATACGGCAGACAACATCGAAACGCCTTGCTCCGTAAAGGCATAGGGTAGATATTTCAGGTGTTTGCCTCGTTCGAGCGGCGTATCGTTTAAGGTGCCGAATCGGCACCTTAAAGCCTCCTCTTTGGTCAGCTGAAACATGAACCGCTCCGGGAAGCGCTCGATATTTCGTTTGACAGCACGGTTGAGAGCCTTGGTTTCGACGCCGTACAACTCCGCAAGGTCTTTGTCCAGCATCACCCGCACGCCGCGCACCTCGTGAATCTTGTTCTGTATGATTTGCAACTCCATAAGAATCCGTTTATAAACCAGCCGCAGCCGTTGTCGGGCGAATCATCGCCTTGGCGTTCAGCTTGCCGGCGAGAACCTCCATGTCGTTGTTGATCTTCGTGTCGATGACCCGCGCATAAATCTGCGTCGTCTGAATATTCGTATGTCCGAGCATCTTCGATACGGTTTCGATCGGCACTCCGTTGGCCAGCGTCACGGTCGTAGCGAAGGTATGCCGCGCCATGTGGAATGTCAAATCCTTGTCGATGCCGCACACGCTTGCAATCTCTTTCAGGTAGGAGTTGACTTTCTGATTCGACGGGACGGGGAAAAGCAAACCGCCTTCGGTCGTACCGCCGTATTTCTCGATCAATCGTATGGGAATGTCGAGCAGGCGTACATGCACGGGGACATCGGTCTTCTGCCGTTTGGTGTCGATCCAGAGATTGCCGTCGGGCCATCGGCGGAGCATATCGGCGGATAGATGTTTGAGGTCGATATAGGCCAAGCCGGTATAGCAGCTGAACAGAAAGAGGTCGCGGATGACTTCGAGCCGTTTCATGGCGAATACCTTGTTCGCGAGGCGGTCCAGTTCTTCGTCGGTCAGGTAGCCTCTGTCCACCTTCTCGAAATGGAGCTTGTAGCCCGCCAGCGGATCGTTCTTCGACCAGCCGTTCAAATAGCCTACGTGCAACATGGTCTTCAGTTGCCGCATCAACTTCATCGTCGAATTGTTCGTCAACCGATAGTTCATGCGCAGCCATCGGTCGAAATCGGTAGCGAAGCGGGGATGCATCTCCTTGACCGCCATATCGGGCAGGCGGTAGCGCGCCTGCATGAACTCCGCAAGTCGGTTGCGAGTCAGTTTGTAACGCAGATACGTTTCGCGGCAGCATTGCTCGGTTTTGAGCAGATCGGTATAATCCTCGATGAAACGGTCGCAAACCTGCAATAACGTAGTGGCGTTCTGGTCGAGTCCCGTGATGGCGTTTTTAAGTTTGCCGGCCGTGATGACCTCCTCGCGCCGAAGCATCTCGTCGTATTTGCGACGAATCAGTACGCGCAACTCTTCGAGCATCTCGTTGATCTGTTTCTCATCTTTGGTCTTGCCCGCCGTGCGGTAATCTTTCGGCTGCCAGCGGTCGGGGTGGATGTACATCCTCGTAGCGAAATGCACCATTTCGCCGTTGACGGTGATACGCGCCACGATAGGGACAGTGCCGTCTTCGCGGATCTTGCCTTTCTGAATGATAAAAATTACTGCGAAGGTACTTTTCTGTGCCCGTAACCTTCGGGACGGTCTCGCGGCGTTTTCGTGTAACCGCTGGTTCGTGTCTTTCTTCATAACGATACTTTACTTATTGGTTCGACAAAAATAGTCCAACACAACTATTTGATTGACAAATATGTAAAGTCAATAAAGGACGCCGCGAAGACAAGCCGAGGCAAGGTTACGCGATTGCGATGCGCCGGTTACGAATGGGTTACGTTCGGGCGTCCCGAAGTGTCCGCAGGAACGGATTCGGAGCGGTTTCGCGTAAGCCATATGTAACCTGAAGCGGATTTCCTAACGCTTTGATGCATCGTGCGATAGGGCATAAACAAAAGAAAACGAGACGGTTGCGATAACCATCTCGTTTCTTCGTCTGCGGTGCGTAGGGGACTCGAACCCCTGACCCCGTGCGTGACAGGCACGTATTCTAACCAGCTGAACTAACGCACCATCGCTGGGCGACCTTCTTTACGAGCGGAGGGGCGGTCGCTTTTCCCTCTCTCGGCTGGCGGTGCGTAGGGGACTCGAACCCCTGACCCCGTGCGTGACAGGCACGTATTCTAACCAGCTGAACTAACGCACCGTTTTTCGCGGTAACCGTTTTCCGGTATTGCGAGTGCAAAGATAGTGGAATTTTTTGAATCGGCAATACTTTTCACCCCTTTTTGAAGAAAGAAAATTGCACGCTTCCGTAACTCCTTAATTGCCAGAACTCACTACGCTCGGAAAAATCCATCTTTTTCGAATGTTCGAAGATCAGCAGCCCGCCGGGACGCAGCAGATCGCCTCCGAGGACCAGATCGACGACCGCCTCGCTGCCCGAAAGGTCATACGGGGCGTCCGAAAAAACGATGTCGAACTGCTTGGGACAGCTCCGCAGGTAGAGAAAAACATTTGCCTTGACGGCATAGAGGTTGTCGATCCCGAGCTGCCGGGCCGTGCTGCGGATGAAATCGTAGTGCACCGGATTGATCTCGACCGAGGTGACACTCCGCGCTCCCCGCGACGCAAACTCGTAGCTGATCGACCCCGTCCCGGCAAAGAGGTCGAGGACGTCGCACTCCTCGAAATCGACCAGATTGCCCAGCACGTTGAAGAGATTCTCCTTGGCAAAATCGGTCGTCGGCCGGGCCCGCAGGTTGCGGGGCGGGTTGATGGCCCGTCCCTTGTATTTTCCGCTGACTATTCGCATAGGCTTTTTCCGAATCGTTTTCCGAGAAGCCGCCGCAGTCCCTTTGCGTCGTCACCCGCCGCAATGAGCACATACTCGCGCAGCGCGAATGCCTGCTGCAGCCGTTCTGCAACATAGAGCAGGTCCGCCTCCCCGGCCGCGGGGAGCGCTTCGGCCATGCGCAACGTCTGTTCCCGGTATACCTTAATATATAGCGTACCGCTCTGGCGGTACATCCACACAGCGGAGGCCGTATCCGCAGGCGTCCGCAGCAGGGGAGAGGTATAACGAACCCTGTCGCCGAGCCGCTCCTCGATCTGCCGCACGGCATCCCCGGCGACGCACATCAGCGCTACGGTCTCCGCCCCGGGATCGCTCCACACGATCCGCTCACCGGCAGCAGGGCGGATGCCCGCCGCCGCCAGCAGCGCCTCCGCAGCCGCCGGTTCGAACACCTCGCGCGGGACGAGCATCGTCTGCGGCGTCACCGCCTCGACCTCCACGACATCCTCCGCCGCCGGACTCTCCAGCCCAAGCAGCGAAAAAGAATGTCCATCCAACGATTGCTGAATGGACACTCCGTAGCCGTCTTGCGGCCGATTAGTCTTCCCAGTTGCCTGCCTCATTGTTAGCGGCTTCCATCGAACCGAACTTGATACCGGCGTAGCGGGTATAGATATTCTCCTCCTCGTCGATCAGGTTGATCACCTCCTGACGATAGGCCACCGTGTCGAGGAACGCCTTGTAGGGAGCGCGGCACTCGACGATCGGCACAACGACACCCGAAGCCGTCGCATAGCCGGCCTCCATGATGAACTCGGACTTGTTGTCCGTTCCGGGGATGTAACGCAACTGCTCAACATCCTCGCGCGTAAGTTTCTTGGGCGAGAAGATGGTGTCGATCACGGCGATCTTGAACTTCTCGACGTTCTTCTTGCCGGTCTTCTTCAGCATGGCCATACCTACCGAGTCGTCCTCATCGACGAGTTTGCGCTCCATCTCGAGCGTATCGGTGAGAATGAACGCCTCGAGCGAGTCGAACGTGCTGGTGAAGCGCTGGTACTTCGACTTGAATGCACGCTGGGCGGTACGAATGTCCTTGATGCGGTCGATGACCTGAGCCCGCTTCGTTTTCAACTCCTGCTCGAAGTTGAGCGGCGTCGAGATCTGCACATAGATAACGTAGACCAATGCGATGATGACTACGCCGAGGATGATTTGAGCGATTCTTTTCATTTTATAAATAAATATTTGTTATTAATTTTGTGCACTCAAATGAAACACGCATGTCCAGCACACGTATTGCGACCCAAATTTACGGTAAAATTTGTTTCGAAACAACTCCCGGGCAAAAAAAAATCATAGAAAAGTTGTCGGAATACCTTGCTGATGACGATTTTTCGCGGATTTTCGTGCTGAACGGCTATGCGGGAACGGGAAAAACGACACTCATCGCGGCACTGGTGGGGGCACTCAAGGAGTCGGGAATCCGCCCCGTACTGCTCGCCCCGACGGGACGGGCCGCCAAGGTGCTGGCCCGCAACGCCCGGGAACGTGCGCTCACGATCCACAAGCGGATCTACCGCCAGCGCACGAATGCCGACTACGAATCGCAATACTCGCTCAACCACAATCCCGAACAGGGGGCCGTGTTCATCGTCGATGAGGCCTCGATGCTCTCCGAGCGCGCCTCGGAGGGGACACATTTCGGCAGCGGGTCGCTGCTCGGTGACCTGGTGCAGTATGTCCGCAACGGACGGGGCTGCCGCCTGATCCTCGTGGGCGACAGCGCACAGCTGCCGCCCGTGGGTTCGGACTTCAGCCCGGCACTCGACCCGGCGACGATGGAGCGCTACGGCGAGGTGGTCTACGGCACGCTCGACGAGGTCGTGCGCCAGGAGTCCGAATCGGGCATCCTGTTCAACGCCACACTCGTCCGGTGCATGCTCGAGAACGGCATCTGCGCCATTCCGCGTTTCCGCATGGATTTCCCGGACATCGAGGCGGTCGAGGGCGGCGAGTTTCTCGAGAAACTCGAGGATTGCTACGCCCGCTACGGACGCGACGAGACGATCGTCATCACGCGTTCGAACAAGCGGGCCAACCGTTACAACGAGGGGATCCGGCACAACGTTCTCTCGGCCGAGGAGGAGATCGAGAGCGGCGACATGCTGATGGTCGTCAAGAACAACTACTACTATCCCGAACGGACGGAGAACTGCCCGATGAACTTCATCGCCAACGGCGACATCGCCCGCCTGAAACGGCTGCGGCGCTTCGAGGAGTTCTACGGCTTCCGCTTCGCCGATGCCGTGCTCTCGTTCCCGGACTACGACGACTCGGAGATCGAGTGCAAGATCCTCCTGGATACGATCGCCTCGGAGTCGCCGTCGCTCACGCGCGAGGAATCGACGCGCCTGTTCTATGAGGTCGAAAAGGACTATACCGACATCCGGAGCCGGATCAAGCGCTTCAAGGAGATCCGCGAGAATCCCCATTTCAACGCCGTGCAGGTGAAATTCTCCTACGCCGTGACATGCCACAAGGCCCAGGGCGGACAGTGGCGCGCGGTCTTCGTGGACCGCTGCCTGTTCGGCGACGAGCAGATGACGCGCGACATGCTGCGCTGGCTCTATACGGCCCTCACGCGGGCTACCGACAAACTGTATCTGGTCAATTTCGACTCCCAGTTCTATGAATAGCGAACGCCATCCGCTCGACCCGTTCCTCCCCTCCGGAGCCCGGCTGCTGATGCTCGGCAGCTTCCCGCCACAGCGCAAACGCTGGTCGATGGAGTTCTTCTACCCGAACCTCCAGAACGACATGTGGCGCGTGGTGGGCTACCTGGCCACGGGCGACAAGCAGCACTTCCTGACTCCGGACCGGAAACATTTCGACCGCGAACGCATCGAGGCCTTCTGCCGCGAGCGGGGGATTGCCCTCTTCGATACGGCTGTCGAGGTGATCCGATTGAAGGACAACGCCTCGGACAATTTTCTTCAAGTGGTGCAGGAGGTCGATTTCGCCTCGCTGCTGGCACAGCTGCCCGACTGCCGGGCCGTGGTCACCACGGGACAGAAGGCCACCGACACGCTGCGGCGCCTGACCGGATGCGACGAACCTCCCGTGGGCGGGAGTGTCGCGATGCCCTTTGCCGGACGCGACCTGCAGCTCTGGCGCATGCCCTCCACCTCGCGGGCCTACCCGCGCCCGGTGGAGTGGAAGGCGGAGTTCTACCGCCGGGTATTCACCCGGTACGGCATCATCGGATAGGCCGCACAGGTCTCCGCCCCCCCCCAAAAAAATCGGCCTCCGGCTTTGCACGGGAGCCGAAAAACCCGTATCTTTGCTTGCAATACAATATTCTATATAGGCTACTGTGGCACCCGAAAACAAACCAGAGAAAAAGATAGACAAGAAATACGTCGAGACCCCCCTGATGAAGCAATACTACTCGATCAAGGCGGTACATCCCGACGCCATCCTGCTCTTCCGCGTGGGGGACTTCTACGAGACGTTCGGCGACGATGCGATCAAGGCCAGCGGCATCCTGGGCATCACGCTCACACGCCGGGCCAACGGCGCGGCGACCTACGTCGAGCTGGCCGGGTTTCCCTACCACGCCATCGATACCTACCTCCCGAAACTGGTGCGGGCCGGCGAACGTGTGGCCATCTGCGAACAGCTCGAGGACCCGAAGCTGGTCAAGGGTCTGGTCAAGCGCGGGGTGATCGAACTGGTCACGCCGGGCATCGTGCTGGGCGACAACATCCTGGCCAACAAGGAGAACAACTACATCGCCTCGGTCTACTTCGGCCGGCGGACAACGGGTGTGGCCTTTCTCGACATCTCGACCGGCGAATTCTACGTTGCCGAGGGCGACGACGCCTACGTGGACAAGCTGATCTCGAACCTCGCACCGAAGGAGGTGATCTACCAGCGCGGCTATGAGGACCGTTTCTCGGCTGCCTTCGGATCGCGGCTCTACACCTACCGGCTCGACGAGTGGGTCTTCTCCGAGGAGGTGAACCGCGAGAAGCTCTGCCGGCAGTTCGGCACCCCCTCGCTCAAGGGCTTCGGCGTGGACCACCTTACAAGTGGCATCTCGGCCGCCGGAGCGATCCTCTACTACCTCGAGTTCACCGAGCACCGCGAGACGGGACACATCACCTCGATCGCGCGGATCGACCAGGACGACTACGTGTGGATCGACAAGTTCACGATCCGCAACCTGGAGCTCTTCTCCTCGAATGGCGCCCGCGAGAAGTGCAGTTTCGCCGACGTGATCGACCGCACGCTGACCCCCATGGGCGGACGGCTGCTCAAGCGGTGGATCGCCATGCCGATCAAGGACCCGGCGCGGATCAACGAGCGGCTCGACGTCGTCGAACGCTTCACGCGGGAGGCCGACCTGGCCGACGCCGTCCGCGAGCAGGTCTCGATGGTCGGCGACCTGGAGCGCATCGCCTCGCGCATCGCCGCCCAGCGCGTGACACCCCGCGAGCTGGTGCAGCTGAAGAACTCGCTCTCGGCGATCGAGACGCTCAAGGCGGCGATCGAATCCACCGACTGCCGGCAGCTGCACACCCTGGCCGAAGGCATCGACCCGATGACGGAGGTGCGCGACCGCATCGCCCGCGAGATCTATCCCGACCCGCAGAACAACCAGATACAGAAGGGCGGCGTGATCGCCGACGGGGTGAACCCCGAGCTGGACGACCTGCGCCGCATCGCCCTGCACGGCAAGGACTACCTGGCCCGCATCCAGCAGCGCGAGAGCGAGGCGACGGGGATCCCGTCGCTCAAGATCAGCTACAACAACGTCTTCGGCTACTACATCGAGGTGCGCAATGCCCACAAGGAGAAGGTTCCCGCCAACTGGATCCGCAAACAGACCCTCGCCAACGCCGAGCGCTACATCACCGAGGAGCTCAAGGAGTACGAAGAGAAGATCCTCGGCGCCGAGGAGAAGATGCTCCAGCTCGAACAGCGCATCTATGCCGAGCTGCTGGCCTCCATCTGCGGCTCGCTGCAGCCGCTGCTGCACGACGCGGCCATCGTGGCCCGCATCGACTGCCTGCAGTCGTTCGCACGGCTGGCCGTCGAACGGCGCTACGTGCGTCCGACGCTCGACGACGGCAAGGTGATCGACATCCGCCAGGGCCGCCATCCGGTGATCGAGACGCTGATGCCCGTAGGGGAGGAGTACATCCCCAACGACGTGCGGCTCGACGACAAGCAGCAGCAGATCATGATGATCACCGGACCCAACATGTCGGGTAAGTCGGCCCTGCTGCGCCAGACGGCGCTCATCATCCTCATGGCGCAGATGGGTTCGTTCGTGCCGGCCGCCTCGGCCCACATCGGCGTCGTGGACAAGATCTTCACCCGCGTGGGAGCCTCGGACAACATCTCGCAGGGCGAATCGACCTTCATGGTCGAGATGCTCGAGTCGGCGAGCATTCTCAACAACATCTCCGACCGCAGCATCGTGCTGCTCGACGAGATCGGCCGCGGCACGAGCACCTACGACGGCATCTCGATCGCCTGGGCCATGGTCGAGTACCTGCACAACCATCCCACGGCCCATGCCAAGACGCTCTTCGCCACGCACTACCACGAACTCAACGAGATGGAGCAGATGTGCCCCCGGGTGAAGAACTACCACGTCTCGGTCAAGGAGATGGGCAACCAGATCGTCTTCCTGCGCAAACTCGAGCGGGGCGGCACGGAGCACTCGTTCGGTATCCACGTGGCCCGCATGGCGGGTATGCCGATGTCGGTCGTGTCGCGTGCGGACGAGATCCTGCGCAACCTCGAGCAGGTCTACGGCAACAACGAGATCGTCCCGAGCCGCAGCCTGAAGGAGCGGGGGCGCAAGCACCCGGCACAGGCCGTCAAGGAGGCCGCCGAGAGCGCCGCGCCGCAGAACATGCAGCTGTCGATGTTCCAGCTCGACGACCCGGTGCTCATCCAGATCCGCGACCAGATCAAGGGGCTCGACATCAACTCGCTGACGCCGATCGAGGCGCTCAACAAGCTCAACGAAATCAAGAAGATTGCAGGAATCTGACCCGCAGCAGGCAGGGCCGGGGCGGCAGGACAAGGGCAGCGGGATGCGGACGACGCCGGCAACCTGCGGCAAAGTGCCGGAAAAGCCCTCCCGAAACGGCCGAAGCCCGGAAACCCCGACACGGTTCCGGGTTTCGCCGGATCAGAAGCGGCAGAAGAAGCCGATAAGCAGAGGTACGCTCACCTCGAGGGCAATTCCGTGCAGCACAGCCAAAGGCACCAGTTGTGTGCTGCCACCCGAATAACGGACAATCCCAGGCAGGCAGACATCCATCGAGTTGATCCCTGCAGCCGAGATCGGGGCGACACGCCCGCACCAGCGGGCAAAGAGCGACAGACAGAAGAGCGCGAACATCTCGCGGACAACATTGGCCAGTAGGGCCACCGTAGCCAGTTCGGCAGCTCCGCCCTCACCCAGCGACGCCGCCCCAACATCGGCGATCAACACCGACGAGAGGGAGTAGTAGCCGAATCCGCTGCCTACGGCAAGGCATTCGGCAAGCGGGCGGTTGCCGGGCAGCAGGGCGGCCGCAGCCGAGAAGAGCAGCGAACCGGCAATGGTGAAGAGGGGCAGAAGCAGCATCCGCAGGCGCAGCGAACGGACGATGCCCCGCAAATCGTCGTTGGCGCCAAGCCCCACGCCGACCTGCAGGATCAGCAGCGAGAGCAGAAGCGAAGGCAGGGCGGCATCGAGCAGCCATTCGGGCGACAGGCCCGAGAGGCCAACAGCGATTCCAAGCAGGAAACAGCCGAGAGTCAGTGCATTTCTCTTCATCGGCGGCCTCCTTTCCCGAAAATGAAACGCTGGGCAACGACACCGGCCGCAAGACTGCCGGCCGTTGCCAGCACGGCGATGACGACGGCCTGGCCGCCGAATGCCCCGAGGTTGCGGATCAGGGCCCCGTCGGACCCGATCGAGAGCCCGAAGACGAAGAGCAGGGCAGCGATCGTGAACTGCACGCCCCGCTCGGTTTTGTGGGCGAAGGAGCGTCGGCGGGCCAGGTAGCCGATGCCGACACCGATGGCAAGAAGAAAAAGGATGCGGAACATCGTATCGATGGTTTATGCACACGGACAGACACTCCGCCCCTCCGGGAGCGCATGCTGTCGGTGCAGGTGAATGAATAAAAGGGAGTGAAGGACGGGGCCAAGCCCGCCGCGGGATGCCGCGGTCCGAGGGCGCGCGGCCGAAGAATCATCGAACGTCAGATGAAGCCGCTGAACCAGTGGACATGCACGGTCTGGAAGGCACGCGCCGTCGCGCACCTCGGACCCGTATAGCTATGTCCGCCTTTGAATCTCATGCCGGTAAAATCCGTTTTTCGCGGTGCAAAGATAAAATACACACCGCAAAGTTCCAAATCGCTGGCGGCAGCGCGGCCGTCTGCAACACAAAAAGGCCGGAGTTCAGCGGCCAACCGCCGCACTTCGGCCCTGTTCGGGATATCTCTTGCAGCCTATCCGCTGCCGGGCGGCCTACTCCCCGTTGTCGATGAGCGAGCGGATGCTCTGGATGAGCATCGCCACGGCCACCGAATTGAAGCCGCCCTCGGGGATGATGACGTCGGCATATTTCTTCGACGGCTCGACAAACTCCTCGTGCATCGGCTTGACGGTCGTGGTGTACTGCGAGATGACCGACTGCATCGTCCGCCCGCGCTCGCAGACGTCGCGCAGGATGCGCCGCGCCAGACGGATGTCGGCATCCGTATCGACATAGACCTTGATGTCCATCAGGTCGCGCAACTCCTTGTTCTCGAAGATCAGGATGCCGTCCACGATGATCACCTTCGAAGGTTTTACCAGCACGGTCTCGGGCATGCGGTCGTGCTCGACGAACGAATAGACCGGATGCTCGATCGGCACGTTCTCCTTGAGCGCCTTGATGTGATCGACCATCATCTGCGTGTCGAACGCCTGCGGGTGGTCGTAGTTGAGCTTCGTGCGCTCCTCGTAGGTCAGTTCCGGGTGGGCCTTGTAGTAGTAGTCGTGACAGATCGTCGCGACGTCATCGCCCTTGAAGGCCTCCTGCAGCCGCTTCACGAGCGTCGATTTTCCGGAGCCGGTACCCCCGGCCACTCCGATCACGGTAACTTTCATGGTAGTGTTCTGTTGGTTTCTGCATTCCGTATGCGGCACCGGCCATCCGGGCCGCTTCGCCCCGCCGCATCACGCCCGCAGGGCAAAAAGGAAGGGGATCGCCCCGGTGCATTCCCGAGGCAATCCCCTCCGTTGTCCGTCCGTCACGCGTCGATGTTCGCGTAATGGGCATTGCGCTCGATGAACTCGCGGCGGGGCGGCACGTCGTCGCCCATGAGCATCGAGAAGATGCGGTCGGCTTCGGCAGCATTCTCGATGTTCACCTGACGCAGGATGCGCGTGTCAGGGTTCATCGTCGTCTCCCACAGCTGGTGGGCGTTCATCTCACCGAGACCTTTGTAGCGCTGCACATGGGCACCCTTGCCGAACTCGGCCGTGATCTCGTCGCGCTCCTTCTCGGTCCAGCAGTAGCGCTCCTGCTTGCCCTTCTTGACCAGATAAAGCGGCGGGGTGGCGATGTATACGTGGCCGTTCTCGATGAGCTCCTTCATCTTGCGGAAGAAGAAGGTCAGCATCAGCGTGGCGATGTGGCTTCCATCGACATCGGCATCGGTCATGATGATGATCTTGTCGTAGCGCAGCCCCTCGAGGTTGAGCGCCTTGGAATCCTCCTCGGTACCGATCTTCACGCCCAGCGCGAGGAACATGTTCTTGATCTCCTCGTTCTCCCACATCTTGTGCTCCTGAGCCTTCTCGATATTCAGGATCTTACCGCGCAGCGGCATGATGGCCTGGAAGTTGCGGTCGCGTCCCGACTTGGCCGTACCGCCTGCCGAGTCTCCCTCGACGAAGAAGATCTCGGCCACCGAACGGTCGCGGCTCGTGCAGTCGGCCAGCTTGCCCGGCAGGCCCGAACCCGACAGTACGGTCTTGCGCTGCACCAGCTCGCGGGCGTGGCGGGCGGCGTGGCGCGCCGTGGCCGCAAGGATCACCTTCTGCACGATGGCCTTGGCATCCTTCGGGTTCTCCTCCAGGTAGTCGCCCAGGGCCGAAGCCATGGCCTGATCGACCGCTGCGGCCACCTCGTCGTTGCCGAGCTTGGTCTTGGTCTGGCCCTCGAACTGCGGCTCGGCGACCTTCACCGAAACCACGGCCGTGAGGCCCTCGCGGAAGTCATCACCGTTGATGTCGAACTTGAGCTTGGCGAGCATGCCAGAATCCTCGGCGTATTTCTTGAGCGTACGCGTGAGCGCCCGGCGGAAGCCGGTCAGGTGCGTACCTCCCTCGATCGTGTTGATGTTGTTCACATACGAGTGCACGTTCTCCGAGAAGGAGTCGTTGTACTGCATGGCCACCTCGACCGGAACGCCGTTCTTTTCGGTGTCGAGGTAGATGATCTGCTCGATGATCGGCGTGCCGCGCGTGGCGTCGAGGTACTTGACGAACTCCTTGAGGCCCTCCTCCGAGTAGAAGTGGTCCTCGTGCGTGTTGCCCTCCTCGTCGGGACGCTTGTCGAAGAGATTCAGGCGGATGCCCTTGTTCAGGAACGCCAGCTCGCGCAGGCGGTTGGCCAGGATCTCGTACTTGTAGACGGTCGTATGGGTGAAGATCTCGCCGTCGGGTTTGAAGGTGATGATCGTTCCCCTGTCGGAGCATTCGCCGACGATCTCCACTTCGGAGGTGGGCTTGCCCTTGCTGTAGCTCTGGCGGAAGATCTTCCCGTCGCGGTGGATCTCGGCGATGAGCAGCGTCGAGAGGGCGTTCACACACGATACGCCGACTCCATGCAGACCGCCCGAGACCTTGTAGGAACCCTTGTCGAACTTGCCTCCGGCATGAAGGACCGTGAGGACGACTTCGAGCGCCGATTTTCCCTCCTTCTCGTGGAAGTCGGTCGGGATACCCCGGCCGTTATCCCTGACGGTAATCGAATTGTCTTCGTTGATCGTCACATCGATATCCGTACAATATCCGGCGAGCGCCTCGTCGATCGAGTTGTCCACGACCTCGTAGACCAGGTGGTGGAGTCCCTTTTCGCCGATGTCACCGATATACATGGCCGGACGCTTGCGCACGGCCTCCAGCCCCTCGAGGACCTGGATATTCGACGCGGAATATGCTTCTTCCTGCTTCTTAACGTTTTCTTGTTCGGTACTCATTCGTTGTCGTTCTAAATATCGTACAAATATAGTGTTTTTTTCGCGAAATGGCAAGATCAGCCCAATTCGGCCGCGAGATCCACCTCGCGGATCTTCCCCTGGGCGAAGAGGATCGCGCGGGCGGGGTAGTTCTCGATCAGCGCCGTGTTGTGTGTGGACATCACCACGGCGCAGCCCCGCGCGGCGATCTGCCGGAAGAGCTGCATGATGCCGTCGGCCGTCACCGGATCGAGGTTGCCCGTGGGCTCGTCGGCCAGGAGCACCTGCGGGTCGTTGAGCAGCGCACGGGCGATGACCAGGCGCTGTTGCTCGCCGCCCGAGAGTTCGAACGGCATCTTGTAGCTCTTCGACGAGAGCTGCACCACGTCGAGCACCTTCTCGATGCGCTGGCGGATCTCCGACTCGTTGCGCCACCCGGTGGCCCGGAGCACGTAGTGCAGGTTGAGGAAGGCGTTGCGGTCGGTGAGCAGCTGGTAGTCCTGGAAGACGATGCCGATGCGGCGGCGCAGGTAGGGGATGTCCCGGCGGCGGAGCCGGCGCAGGTCGAATCCGGCAACATATCCCTCTCCCGTAAGCAGTTGCACCTCGGCATATAAAGTTTTGAGCAAGGTGCTTTTCCCGCTGCCGACCCGGCCGATCAGATAGACTAGTTCACCCGGAGCCACCGTCAGACTGACATCCGAAAGCACCATCTCGCCCTGCCGGAGCAACCGCTCCTCCGAGCGGCTTCCGAAGGGGTCATCGGCGTGATAGATGGCCGCATTGCGCAGCTCGACCACGTATTTTTCGTTCCTCATGCGTCGCGTTTTTTCTGGCTAACAAAGATACAAAAATTCTTGGATTTTGCGAAAAAAGCCGTACATTTGCCGTGTCTACAACGACATTTTGTCGGCACGAAACAGGGGGTGCCCGGTTTTGACAGCAGGCAGAGTTTGATTGTAAGCACGCCGAGCGCTGTGTGGCGGC
>ERZ827088.68-NODE-68-length-135827-cov-11.260562_pt1 | contig 135827 bp, 98 predicted proteins | sample MGYA00519922_ERZ827088 | MGnify/ENA primary metagenome ERZ827088 (study PRJEB31778, sample SAMEA3449254) | human gut metagenome | biome: human gut; feature: human-associated habitat; material: faeces | place: United Kingdom | collected 2010/2012 ... | reverse complement strand
CAAGAGCAATTAACCTACGCTCATTTCCAATAAATTACACTCTTTTCGTAACTTCTATGTACAAAGATAATGCAAGGCGAGTGCAACGGCAAGGAGGGAAAACGCAGTTTTACCGCACTTGACACTGCCGAGCCGAAGCTTATCTTATACAAAGATACTCATAAAATGGAATATAGTAAAGTCATTACGCAATTCTTTTCCCTTTTTCCAGTATATTTACCCGAATTACCGTTGCGGCATTTCAACATGGTCGTACAGAGGCGGCAGCAACATGGATAAAGGGTTTACTTAAACCCGAATCGATTTCTATATTTGGATATGAACATAAAAAGCGATAATATCAAACACACCAATAAACCGTGAGACGCAAGATTTTGCGTCTCTACTTTTTTCCACCAACAATTTCAATCAACATTCCTCATCCTTAAATCACAATGCGCCAGCCTTGTAGAGACGCAAAATCTTGCGTCTCACGAGCAACCCATTGCAAACCCAATCCACCCTAAAAACACCAATATCAAACACGCAAATAAAATCGGGAGACGCAAGATTTTGCGTCTCTACTTTCCTCCAGCACCAATTTCAACCAATACTCCTCACCCCATCATAACAGTGCTCCAGACATACTACTAAAACGGCAGTGATTGGCACCCAACATCGTTCTCTATGTTGTATATATTTCCTTGTCTTTATAACATAACTCCGATGAATGTCAAATAGTTACGCAAAAAGCATGCTGTTTCGCATTTTCTGTGTACATTTGCAATGTATTTAGACAGTCAGTACGACAATATCACAACTGACACACCATTTATTCATATATATAAAAAAACACACATCATGACTAAAAAAGACTACAAAAAACCGGAATCAAAAACAGTGATGTTATCTGGAACAACCATTTTAGCAGGCTCGGAAGGGGGTATTAATGCCGGAATAGGCCAACAGCCGGGTTCTGAAGACACAAAAGGGGAAGGCGATAACACAGGTTACGAATTGATAGAAGATCCGGAGCCATAAGCACCTTCCGGCTTATCAGGTTAAACAACAAACGGCAGTCAGCCTTCATCCGCATGTTTCGCGCTTATGTCAGGCACACCTGCCTCCACCTTAAAACCGCTGTCGGCTAAAGTAGAGACGCAAGATTTTGCGTATCACAGTGAAAGTATGCGCCTGCTGACAGCATTTTTTTATGTATGCATATTGGTATGGATTACTTGTAGAGACGCAAAATTTTGCGTCTCACGAGCAAACCATCGCAAACCCAATTCACCATAAAATACCTATATAAAGCATGCAAATAAATCGGGAGACGCAAGATTTTGCGTCTCTACTTTTCCTCCAACACAAATTCAAATTAACATTCCTAACCCTTACATCGCAACGCGCCAGCCTTGTTGTCACCGTTTTCTGCAACATGTATTATAGTGGAGAAAAAGCGACATACCACACACCGTAAACTCACTGAGAACCGCGTATATCCTGACAACATATATTTCGCTTCTGTATACGCGGATTTCAGCGCATATGCATAACATCCTGGATATCAGCGAAATGCACAAAAGGGCGTCCGAAAGAGGAAATCCGGCTTCACGAAAAAGGCTTTCCCGCCACGCAGGAAAGCCCGTATGAGCTTGCGGAAGAGCCTGTTCCGGCACTCGGAACAGGCTCTTCCGCATCACAGAACAAAACGGGGAAGAGTCCCGGCATGCCTTTCTGACATCTTAAAACGATAGAAACAAGGGCACAGGCGTATACACTTGGGTATAACATGCAGGCTATTCCGATACATACCAAACACGAATTGGCTGCATTTGAATATATCCCCGCCTGTGAAATATCTGTTTTTCCATAAAACAGACTGCAACCGGCTATCTGACAGCAAGCTGTCAACGGACTCGCCTTCTCTATTTTCACAAAAGATAATGTCAAAATTTTTTACTGCCCGTCATGCGCTTACTCAGTCCTCTTCCTACCCTTACCGCCATCATGCCTCATACACATTTCACACCGGTGTCAGTCATATTGCCTGTCATTTTTACCGGAGACATTGAGTGTCACCCGCCGCACCGGCACACACTCCCTCCGCAGCCACATGCCTCCGCATGCGTCATTCCTTTTCAACTACAGTATAGTCTCCAGCCTTGTCCGAGACTATCTGTTGCAGATATTCCACACTCAGCTCACGCGACGACTCTATCCGAGCTAACGGAGGGTCCAGCGTCACCGTCGCGCTCACACCATCTATGCTGTTCAGGGCATCCTCGACATGTGCGCGGCAGTGGTCGCACATCATTCCCTCTATCCTGTACTCACGCCTCGTCACGGCATCCTCACCGCCTCCGGCGACCTCTCCTGCCGCACCGTCACCACGCCGCGCCACAGGAAGAATGCTCTTACGCTTCAGCCGCAGACTGTTTGTCACCACACTCACACTGCTGAGCGCCATTGCCGCGCCGCCTATCATAGGGTTCAGCAGAAAACCGTTAAGCGGATAGAGCACACCGGCGGCTATCGGCACAGCTATGATGTTGTAGACAAACGCCCAGAAAAGGTTCTGCCGTATCGTGCGCATTGTGAGCTGCGACAGGCGTATCGCCTCCGCCGTCTTGGAAAGGTCTGACGACAGGATGGTCATCATCGACGTCTCCATGGCTATGTCGCTGCCCTTCCCCATCGCTATGCTAAGGTCTGCCTGCGCCAGAGCCGCACTGTCGTTTATGCCGTCGCCAGCCATCGCCACCACATGTCCGTCAGCCTGCAACTGTCTCACGAACGCCGCCTTGTCATCCGGCATCACCTTTGCTTTGTAATGCCTGATGCCTGTCTTGCGCGCCACGTATCCGGCAGACGCCTCATTGTCGCCTGTGAGCATATACACCCCGATGTTCATACTGTGCAGCATTGCCACAGCCTGTGCCGATGTCTCCTTTATCCTGTCGGCTATGCCTGCGACAGCCAACACACGTCCCGCTCCGCCAAACCACACCACGGACTTGGCATCCTCCGTCCATTCAGCGGCTTTCCCAGCCATGTCACGGTCTGCCTGTATGCCGTTCTCGCGGAGCAGCTCCTCGTTTCCGGCGTAATATGTCACTCCGTCTACGGTGCCCTTCACCCCTCTTCCGGGGATATTGGCGAAATCTGTCACAGGCACGGTATGCGAGTCCTTCAGCGCGGCGACGACCGCCTCGGCAAGAGGATGCTCCGAGTTTTTCTCCAGACTGAGGAATATCGCCCTGCCTGTCCCGGCTCCGTCCGCCCAATGCATGTCCGTCACCACGGGTCTGCCCTCGGTCACCGTACCCGTCTTGTCGAGGACAATGGCGTCCGTCCTGCGTGCCGTCTCCAGCGCGGAGGCGTCTTTTATCAGTATGCCGTTCACCGCTCCCTTGCCTATTCCCACTATAAGTGCGGTGGGAGTGGCAAGTCCCAGCGCGCACGGACAGGCTATGATGAGCACCGTCACCATCGACAGTATGCCATGCTCGAACCCTGCCGTAGGGGCGAACGCCCACCATATGGCGAACACGACGACCGACAGCAGCAATATCACAGGCACAAACACGCCCGCTATCCTGTCCACCGTCTGCTGCACGGGCGGCTTGCTGCCCTGGGCGTCCTGCACCATGCGGATGATGCCAGACAGCATTGTGTCCTGTCCGGTCTTCACGGCTGTGAAGCGCAACACTCCCCTCTGGTTTATCGTTCCGGCGAACACGCCGTCTCCTTGCTTCTTGAAAGCAGGCAGAGGCTCACCCGTGAGCATGCTCTCGTCGACGTAAGACTCTCCCCGGCACACAGTTCCGTCAGCGGCGATGCGCTCACCCGGTCTTACGACTATCACGTCGCCTTCCCTTACACTCTCCACCGGTATGACGCTCTCTCCCTCATCCGTCACCCTCGTCACCGTCTTGGGCTGGAGTCCCATGAGCTTCCTTATCGCCGTGGAGGTCTTCTCTCTGGCACGCGACTCCAGCAGCCTGCCCAGCAGGATGAACGCTATGATGACGCTCGCCGACTCGAAATAGACGTGCGGCTGTATGCCTCTTGAAAGCCAGAAGTCGGGGGCAAGCAGATTGAACACGCTGAAGAGATATGCCACACCCGTGCTGCCTGCCACCAGCGTGTCCATATTGGCGGACAGATGTCTGAGCTGCCGCCACGCATTGATGTAGAAACGGCGTCCGAAACCGAACACCACCATTGTAGACAACAGCCACACCGCATATCCCACATATGCGTAATCCATGAAAAACGCGCTCATGACGACGACGGGAACAGCCAGCACTATGGCGGAGACTGTCTGCCGTCGAAGCAGCGCATATTCCTTTCCGCGCTCCGCCTCCACACGTTCCGTGCCCGCCTCCGCGTCTGTCATCAGGTCATACCCGGCGTCGCGGACGGCAGCACGCAGTGCGGACGGCGTACACCTCGAGGGGTCGTAGACCACCCGTGCAGTGGCTGACGCATAGTTGACATTAGCCTCGTACACCCCGTCCTGCTTGTTAAGAACCTTGTTTACACGTGCCGCGCACGAAGCGCAGCTCATCCCCGATACAGGGAATATGTCTTTTCTCATATCATTATCTCCCATAATACATTCACATATAACGGCTCCAGCCTGTAGAGACGCAAGATTTTGCGTCTCACGAGCAACCCATCGCAACCCATACACACTCCATTCCTCACAGTAGAGACGCAATATCTTGCGTCTCACGAGCAATGAATGCATACCACCGACGGCACATTATTACTCATACACATTGCGCTTACCTCCTTGTGAGACGCAAGATTTTGCGTCTCTACTTTTGCCGACTGCGATTCTACTTGCCCTCTAACTGCCGAGCCGAAGCTTACTTTTTACAAAGATAATGCAAACGAGCGGAATGAGAGCTTGCTCTCAAATTCCCGAGTGCAGCTTATCTTATGCAAAGTTACACACCATCCCCCCTTATGCCGTTACAATATTATGGATATGGTTTATATTTCGTCGAGCGGTCTGAGCCGGTGTTCCTTCATCTCCTTAAACTGCGTGGGTGACAGTCCGGTCTGCGCCTTGAACTGCGCGCTGAGGTGCGCCACGCTCGAATAGCGGAGCTTGTCGGCTATCTCGCTTACCGTCATCTCATCATACGCCAGCAGTTCCTTCACCAGCTCTATCCGCTGTGCGAGATAATACTTCTCGATGCTTATACCCCTCATCTCGGTGAACAGCTTGCTCAGCGCACTGTATTCCTTGTGGCACACATCCTGCAAGTAAGCCGACAGCTTTGCCTTTTCCTGATATTCGGGATGGCGAACATACTCTATCACTCCGACACGTATCTGCTCGATGACACGCATGCGCTTGTCGTCAATCACCTCAAACCCGTACTCCTCAAGCTCATGCCTTATCTTCCTTTTCGTCTCCTCCGCCAAAGCACCTGACACCACCACCGTACCCAGATTAACACTCACAGGCGTCACGCCGTTGTTCACGAAGATGTCAGAGACGGTCATTATGCACCGTCTGCACACCATATTCTTTATGTATATTTTCTTTTCTTCCATAATGTATATATGTTATAAATAGCTTTTCAAAACCGATTGATATCATAATCCTTCCACATGTCCGGACTGACTGCGGCAAAACAGAGGCATGTCAGTAAGGACATGTATGCACCGCACAGTCAGATGAGTACAAAGATAATGCGAGGCGAGTGCAACGGCAAGGCAGGAAAACGCAGTTTTACCGGACTTGACACTGCCGAGCCGAAGCTTATCTTATACAAAGATAAAGAATATTCCACATATTGATAATTATACACTCAAAAAACAGAAACATCCGAACGCCTTACCGCATACTACAGTATGCCCCTTACATCACACCGGCGCCAGCCAGTAGAGACGCAAAATCTTGCGTCTCACGAGCAACCCATCGCAAACACACACAATCAACAACACACCGATTAAAAGCGCATTTCCTCCTTGTGAGACGCAAAATCTTGCGTCTCTACTTTCCCTCCAACACAAATTCAATCAACATTCCTCTCCCTTAAACCGCAACGCGCCAGCCAGTAGAGACGCAAGATTTTGCGTCTCACGAGCAATGACTGCATACTACCGATAGCACATTATCATTCATACACATTGCACTGACCTCCTTGTGAGACGCAAGATTTTGCGTCTCTACTTTTCCTCCATCACAAATTCCAATCAACACTCCTCACCCTTAAACCACAATGCGCCAGCCAGTAGAGACGCAAAATCTTGCGTCTCCCGTGCAATGACTGTATACCACCATCGGCACATTATTACTCATACACATTGCACTTACCTCCTTGTGAGACGCAAAATCTTGCGTCTCTACTTTTCCTCCGACACAAATTCCAACCAACATTCCTCACCCTTAAACCGCAACGCGCCAGCCAGTAGAGACGCAAAATCTTGCGTCTCACAAGCAACCCGTCGCAACCCATATACATTCCATAACCACTTATTTAATTACACTTTCAAATCGGGAGACGCAAGATTTTGCGTCTCTACTTTAGCAAACAGCGGATATTAATCTGCACCCGTCACCCCATCCCCACACCCTCCCCGCGCAACGCGATGACGGATTCCACATACAGACAACCGCCGCACGGCGGCTTCGCAATGAAACCATGCCGTGCGGCGGTTGCTATGTTGTCACGCATGAAGCGTACCGCCGGTGCCGGGATGACACATATCCCGGCAGTCCGGCAGCTCCGGTTATCAGTTTCCGGATGAGGTACGCAGTTTGCGTTTGAAGTTACTCTCGATGATGGCGTTGTTTATCTCGGTGGATATCTCCTGCCGTGCGCTGTTGAATCCGATGTACCGTGAATACTTAGTACTTACGTCAAACGTGAAGCTCGGATTACCCTCGTAATCCTTTCCAGGCACAAAGTCGAAGTACACGATGCCGAAACGCTGGTTCTGGTGAGCCTGGATGAAGTCCCTCACAGGCTCGTGGGTGAGTTCGAATATCACGCTTCCCCATGCGTTCCAGTTTGCAGTGTAGCCCTGATTCTTCTTCTGGAAATGGTCTACATAAGCGAACGACGGAACGGCAGTTACGAACCAGCTGTCCCTATATTGCGGGTCGCCAGCCATCTTCAGGAAGTCGTTAGTGAGGAAAGACTTCAGTTCGTAGAGCGCGCCACCGTAATAATTAGACACAGCATTTGCCGGAGCGAAATCTTCCTTGAATGCGTCAGGCACCTTAAAGTATACGTTTGTTCCCCATGTGGGTCCCTCCTTATAGGTCTGATTGTCCTCATATGTACCGCGCTTACCTATGATCTCACGGTCGAGGAAATAGAATGTGGCGAAGTCGCCGGTGGACTTCTCGTTCGGCTTCACGGTGATCTTGTCGAACGCCACCTTCGCGTCAGGATTGTCCTTCAGGAACGCATAGCTGTTATACACGGCTCCGGAGGTCAGTCCTCCCTTCTCGTCATAGTTCTCCATGCCCACTGCCGCCGCCTGGTCATGGTTGTAGTTATAGTTCGGCATGTAAGAGTTCATATATCCGATACCCTCAATGCTTCTGCCATTTACCCTATAAGTATACGACTGGTCATCAGAGAACCAGTAGCCTTTGGTGTCGTCTCCGTTACGGCGAACTATGAGCACGACCTTTCCTCTGGCATGTTTCATGTCCAGACCGTCGTAGAACCATGCCAGTCGGCTTCTCTCGTCGCCTGCTACCACTTTGGTAGTCTTGTCCGTTCCTATGTTCTGCTTCGGGTCCATAAGATAGTCTCTCAGCTCGTTCAATGCTGTCTCCGAATTTCTAGCATTTCCATAAGACACCTGTCTTCCCGTCATAATGATGACAGTCTCAGTAGGATGCTGGTTGAGCCAATACACCACTTGCTGAAGTATACCCATACGATCGCCGTATCCATCATTGATAAGATAGAAAGTTTTTTCAGAACTTCCATAGTGGTCTACGTTTCCAGGCAATGTGCCATACACGCTCGGACGTATGTCCAAAGCCCTCACGCCGGCATTCAGCATCTCATAGATGCTTGCCACCTGCTTGGCATGTCGCTGTGCCTCAGCCCAGTTAGTACCTTCTTTATTGTCAGCTACTCTGAAGTCAACCTGCCCTGAGCTGTGCGCGCCAGGTATGTTGAGGTCTTTCAGCAGCACGTCGTCGTCCAGTCTGCCCATCCAGTCTAACGGACTGATTAACTTCACCCTCTTGCTTTCCAGCGCAATCTTTGTGCTCGGGATGATGATTCTCGTGTCAGGGTTGGGTGAGCCCGCACCGTAGGAAATCACATTGTCTGTGACCGACTCGTCGATGAGCCGGTCGTAAATCGGCACGATGTCCAGACCGTAATGTCCGCGCGCGAAGATGTATGGAGGGATGAAGGCGGTGAGAATGGCGCCCTGACCCGATTCCAGTTCCTGTGTTTTGGAGAAACGCACCTCTATATACGGAGTGGTGTTGTCCTTCGACGGGTCGATATTGGAGTTTTCGTCAAGCGAGCCCATGTCGATGTCCTCATTTCCGGCTACGGTGCTGTGGTCGTAGGCATGGTCGATGTAGTTGCAGTTCACCATGCTCTTCTGCACTCCGTTCTGCTTATAGTTCAGAGTCTGATAGTTGAGCGTTATCTCGTCCGGGAACGCGATGCGCTTGCCGCTGGCGTCCTTCAGATAGATGCGCACGCCGCTCACTGTGACAGAGTTGGCGTCGCCCGTGCCTCTCACACCGATGTTGAGCGTCGTCATGATGGGCTTGAAATTTATGGTATGCGTTCCTTCGGTGGTTGTGTACACATCGCTCTCGCCCACCATGTAGCAGTTTTTCATGTCGGGTGTCGATGTCCACCATCCGTCATTGTTGTTTCCGGTGAGCTTGCACACCTGCTTCTTTGGCACGGTGACAGTGACGCGAGCCTTTTTCTGCTTGTCGAATGTGCCGCCAGGCATCACCGGGTTGAGAGCCTTGATGCCGCTTTCCTCGCCTATTGCGGGATAGGTGGCGTAGAAGCGGTATTCGTCTGCGTTGGCATACCACTTCATCGCAGGATTGTCGCCAGACGCCACAGTGATGCCCTGCAGCTGCTCGTTGCCGGGGTTGTCGCCTATCACGTAGTTGTATTTTGCGAGCGTTCCGTCACTGTTTGTGAGCACTTTGCCGGTGTTCTTGTCGCGTGCCACCTGTATGATACTCATCTTGTCGCCTGCGTCCCAGTACAGAGAGAGGGCGCGCTGCATGTCGTCGTTTATGCCATAATGCACACGCATGGCTCCGTTGGAGCCTCCGGCGTTCGCTGTCTTGGTCCATGCGCTGAATATCTTTGCCGAAGCCTCGTCCACAACCTCAGGCTGACTGCTGCTTGCGTTGAAGTCTACGGCTATTCCCGTGGTGGGAATATCGTCATTGAAAGTGCTCGGACCGACAGGTGTTACTTCCGGTTCGAGATCGTCTGTGCACGCGGTTGACATCACTCCTGCGAGCACAACAAATAATAGGTGTTTCCTCATTGTAGTTTCTTGTTTAATAATTCATTTTTGATAAAAACAGTGCCAGCGAGCGCAATGAGAACTTGTTCTCAGATTGCCGAGCGCAGCCTGTTTTATTTAAAAACAGCGCCAGCGAGCGCAATGAGAGCTTGCTATCAAATTGCCGAGCGCAGCCTGTTTTATTTAAAAACAGTGTCAGCGAGCGCAATGAGAGCTTGCTATCAGATTGCCGAGCGCAGCCTGTTTTATTTAAAAACAGTGCCAGCGAGCGCAATGAGAGCTTGCTATCAGATTGCCGAGCGCAGCCTGTTTTATTAAAAAAAACTGAAAAGCTTACGGCTTGCACCCAAGTCGTGCCGGCTCACCAGCCTAACTCGAAGCCGGTATCTCCTCCTCCGTTCTCCAGATCGATGGGATCAGAACTTCCCTCCTGGCTTCCCAGTCCGGCTCCAATGCCTCCCACGGCATCGCCTCCCGGAATATCCTCACCACCGTTTATGGGATTCTCCGGTCCCGAACCGGCGAGAATGGCAGGCATACCTACCGCTTCCAACACTGTAATCTCAGGTCGTTGATAATTCTTTTTGTTCATTATATGTACTTTTTGTTTATAAAATAATTGGTCTGCATCGGTTTTACAGCCATCGTAAAACAAATTTGAAATGATTTCAAAACGTATAATTTGTGCAAATTTATATAAAAAAAGGCATACCGACAATGCCTTTATGACGTTATTTTCGAGGCTTCGGAGATACGTTCAAAAGAAAAGGTAATACCCTCCAAACATACCGTTCCGAATTCCCACATTTGGTATAAAATACTCAATATAAGACGATTGCTTTATACTGATGAATTCATGCAAAAAGACCATGAATTTGTTGTTATATACCGTATGACATATAACCACATCCCGACCACCCCTCATTACAACATCGCGCCATCCAGTAGAGACGCAAAATATTGCGTCTCACGTGCAATGACTGCATACTACCGTCGGCACATTATTATTCATACACATTGCGCTGACCTCCTCGGGAGACGCAAGATTTTGCGTCTCTACTTTTGCCGACAGCAATTTACTGCGCAATAATTTGACTGTATGCTCTTCATTCATCCTACACAATACAGTCATCACTGTGGCTTCAGCCATTTGCCGGTGCAGCCCGCTACTGTTTCAATAAAAACATAAAAACAACATGGATGACATCAGCGACAAATACGGATAAAGGCGGATGAAGGGTCAGGGATATAAAAAACCTGCCGCAAAGACAGGCTTCGCGGCAGGTATGAAAAAAATATCAGTGCGACAGGCAACGTCACTTCACAGCCTCAACTGTGTATCCGGCGTCCTTCAGAAGCTGAAGCACACCCTTCGGACCAGCCAGATGACCAGCCCCCACAGCGAAGAACGTGGGTTTGGCAGCCATTATTGCCGGCATCTTCGCAGCCCAGTCGGCGTTGCGGTTGTCGATGAGCTGTGCCATCTCCTCGGGTGTCGCGTCACACGTGTTGCCGAGTTTCATGTCCATCGCCGCCTTCATCCCGTCAAGATCCTGGGCATAGAAGGCTTCCGTGATCTTCTCCATCATCTCCTCGTTGAACTCCAGATTGTCGAGGAAACACATGAGAAGCTCCACCTGACGCTTCAGAGGCACGCTCTTGTAGAGCAGCTGTGTCTGGAACACCATGGTCTCCAGACCGCCCACAGGCTCGTTGTTGTTCTTTGCCTGAGCCTGGAAATACTGGTCGAAAGAACTTGAGGGGTCATACTCGCCCATGTGTTTCTGCAGATAGAGAAGCACCGTGAGCTGCGTGTTGAGAGCCGCCGGGGAGAGCCGTCCCATCTGTGCGTTGACCTGCGGGTTGTCCAGTCCGACACTCATCATCTGCTTGATGAAGGCGTCGAGCTTCTTGTACTGTTCTGCAGAGAGCACCGTCTTCAGCGTCTTTCCGTCGGGAAGCATCATCGCCTCCTGCATCACCTTCAGACTGTCGGTATTGGTCATGACGTCCCACTTCACCTCACCGTACACCTGCTCAGTGTTTGTGAGGGCATCCTTCACGCCCGGTATCTTGTCGACGAAGCCCACATTGGCAAGATGGTGAGTGCCTATGATATAAGAAGGAGCCTTCAGGTCCTTACCGGAAATTTTGTAGAGAAGCTGTGCGTTGGCTCCGGTCACCGTGAATGCGGCAACGAGTGCCGCCGCGATAAATCTTTTAATCATAATATAAGCGGTTTGGTTTGTACTGTCGTTAATGTCACCAGATGTGGGCGCGCTTTGATTTCGGCACATACATCCTGTCGCCCTTCTTCACCTTGAAAGCGTCATACCAAGCGTCGATGTGAGGCAGCGCGGCGTTCACACGTGCTTTGTTGGGAGAGTGCGGGTCTACCTTCAGCAGATAGTCTGCCATCTCCGGGCTCGTGTTAGAAGCCCACACACGTCCCCAGGCAAGGAAGAAACGCTGCTCAGGCGTAAAACCGTCGATGACGGGCAGCTTCTTTGTCTTCATCAGATTGCTCATGGCGCGGAAGGCGATGTTAAGTCCTCCGTTGTCGCCGATGTTCTCTCCGAGGGTCAGCTTGCCGTTTATCTTCTTTCCGGGAGCCATCTCGTAGTTGCCGAAATAGTCTTCGAGCACCTTCGTGCGACGGTCGTAGTTAGCCTTGTCGGCGGCGGTCCACCAGTTGTTCTGGTTGCCGTCCTTGTCGAACTGGCATCCCTGGTCGTCGAAACCGTGGCTCATCTCGTGACCTATCACGCCTCCTATGGCTCCGTAGTTCACCGCGTCGTCGGCGTCAGGGTCGAAGAACGGCGGCTGAAGGATTGCCGCAGGGAAGCATATCTCGTTGGTTGTGGGATTGTAGTAAGCGTTGACCGTCTGCGGTGTCATGTGCCACTCGCTCTTGTCAACAGGCTTGTTCACCTTACGCTCGATATAGTCCTTTGTCATGAACTCCGACACACGGCATATGTTCTCATACAGAGAGAGCGACGGATCTATCTGCAGTCCGGAGTAGTCACGCCACTTGTCGGGATAGCCTATCTTGATGATGAAGTTGTTGAGTTTGTCCTTCGCCTGCTCCTTTGTGGCTTGCTCCATCCACGACGCCTCGTCGATGCGCTCGGCAAGGGCCGTCTGCAGGTTGTGCACAAGGGACAGCATGCGCTGCTTGCTGCTCTCGGGGAAGTACTTCTCCACATAGAGCTTGCCTATCGCCTCACCCATCACGTCGCTCACGATGCTCACCGCACGCTTCCAGCGGGGACGGTCTTCCTTGACGCCTGTGAGCACCTGACTGAACTTGAAGTAAGCGTTCCTGAAGTCATCGCCCAGCAGGCTTATCGCTCCTCCCAACGCCTTTGCCTCCGCATAAGTCTTCAGGTCGTCGAGAGACGTGTCCTCCAGTATGCGCTCCACCTCCTTCACAGGCTCCGGTTGTCCGAGATCCACCTCATCGAACGGCGGGAATCCCTGTGCGAGGAAAATGTTGCCCCAGTCTATTCCAGGATAGTCGGCGATGAGAGAGGCGTAGCTCATCTTGTGATAGTTGGCGTTGATGTCGCGCAGCTTCACCTTGTCGTAGCTGGCTTTCGCTATGCGTGTCTCTATGGCGAGGAGCACATCGGTTTTCTTCTGAGCCGTCTGCGAGTCGTCACCGGCAAGGCGGAAGAGCGTGGCGATGTATTCCTTGTATGCCTCGCGCACCTTAACGGTCTGCTCGTCGTCGTTGAGATAGTAGTCGCGGTCGCCCAGACCTATGCCGCCCTGCGATATTCCCACGATGTTCTGCGAGGCGTTGCGCTGGTCGGCACCCACACCGATGCCGAACATCATGGCTCCCACGCCCTGGCGGTCGAGACGTGCCGTGACGAGCTGATACTCTTTCTTGTTCTTTATAGCCCTTATCTTCTCGAGCACAGGCATAAGCGGAGCCGCTCCATCACGGTTGAGACGCACGCTGTCCATCAGCATGTTGTACAGGTCGCCTATCTTCTGTCCGAGCGTACCTTTGGGCTGGCTGGTGGAAGAGTACTCCTCTATCAATCCGCGGATGCGCTTCTGGTTCTGTTCCTCAAGGTCGACGAAAGCACCGTTTGAAGGGTGTTCGGCGTCGAGGGGATGCGCTTTCAACCAACCTCCGGCGGCATATTCGTAGAAGTCGTCACCGGGTTTGACGTTAAGATTCATGTTGGTTTTGTCGATACCCGACGTGAGATTCTGGGCACACGCTGCCGAGGCAATCATCGAGAACGACATCAGTAATGTTTTAGTATTCATATTCACTATATATTAATATGTGTCTTTATTTATGTGAGATAGCTTAATATATTTTGCAAAGATAATGCCAACGAGAGGAGAGAGAGCTTGCTCTTTATCTCCCGAGTTCAGCTTATCTTATGCAAAGATAATGCAAGGTGAGTGCAACGGCAAGGTGGTGAGACAAAGTCTTACCAAGCTTGACACTGCCGAACCGCAGCTTATCTTATGCAAAATTAATAATATTGCTCATGTCATCACTATTTATCTGACAAAAATAACATATTATAAGCTTTCACCATAACGTTTCCATTCCGTCTCCACATCCTCAATGCCGACATCGAGGAGCCGCATGTTGCGGAACATGTCGGGCAGGATGTTCTCCATGAAATCCTTGCGGCGGGCATCCATGATGCGTTCTCGCGCACCGGCGGTGACGAAATATCCCAACCCACGTTTGTTGTATATTATACCGTCGCGCGCCAGATAGTCGTAAGCCTTCACGGCGGTGTTGGTGTTCACTTCGAGTTTCACGGCATACTCCCGCACGCTTGGTATGCGCTCGTCATCGGTGTAGACACCTGCGAGAATGTCGTCGCACAGACGGTCAGCCATCTGTATGTATATCGCTTTATCGTTGCTGAATGTCATATGTTCAAGAGTTTATTGTTTATTACCTGCATCCTTGTGAACACACGGAAGGAAAGCCACACGAACACCACAATGCACACGAGCATCAGCGTAACCGGTATCCAGATGTTCACAGCCGGGACAATGAGATGTATCAACGCTGTAACCAAAGAGTATATAAGGCATGCGAACAACCACGAATGGCGGCGGAACAGCGAGCCCATAAGGAGAAAGGCAGACATGTCGAACAGATATTGCAGGACAAACCATACACCCAGAAAGTTTCCCGACTGCATGCCCGTGGCTGCAAAAGATGTGTATAACGACGAGTTGGGGAAAGACGTCTCAATATCTATTCCCATTGACTTTAACGCTCCGACGCCTTTAGAGGCAATGTCGGACAGCATGGATGCGGACGCCATGACATACGAGCCTATGTGCGTATCACCGAATATAAGCTTTATGAAAACCATCTGAAGCTGGTCTGCAAGCACGAAGGACACCACCGACATAAGCAGTCCGCCGAGGGCAACCATCACCACACGGGTGACATATTTCTCCATGTTGGACGCGGGAAGCATCATGTATGCTATGCGCTGTTGCTTTGTTCTCATGTTGCGGAACACCATACTTACGCCCACCATCATCACAAGCCAGTAGATGGATATGAAGATGAAAGACAAGCCTTTAGACAGTTTTTCCATCATGAGGACCTGCATACGGGCATCTCCGCCATACGCCATGTATGTCGCCTCACCGCCAATCGACAGGAATGTCATGAGGAATGTCATCAGCAAAGTTATTATTATTGTGGTGCGGATGGCGAATCCGCGTTCTTCCACAAGGCTCCATCTGGCGAGCCGCAACGTTCTCGATATATTGAAATTGTTCATATTGTTTATGTTTTTATTTGCCCGTCCGAATGGCGGATCAGATGTTTATCCATTTGTTGTTTATCACGTTGGTGTGTCTGAAGAGTCTGTACGACGCCCAGTAATTGAAGATTGTGAGTGCCAGGACAAACGCTGCGGCGGTGTATCCGCCGACAACCACCAATTCGACACTCGCAACCTCGTAATGCACCGTTGCCCCTGTAATTGCCAAAGCCATCTGTATGAACATCAGCACAATCGTGGTGAGGAGGAACGCATGACGGCGGAAGAACGCGCTTCCGAGTATGTAGAAGCTGTGAGTCCACATCATTGCAGTCACCATGAGGACAATGTTTGCGACGGTTTCTGCCGGGAGCGAGCTTATGAACCACATGAGACCCGGGTCCTGAAACATAGGACCGGCAGCCAGCATACTTAAGATGCTGCTTGTGAGCGACCACCCCATAACGGTATTGAACATCATTCTGAGACAATCGGCGGCGAGAAACGCCAGCGTTATGACTATTCCCCAGCCCACCGTAACATAAATCCACCGCGACAGATATTTCTCCATATTCGACGCCGGATGCATCAGGAAAGCCGTCGCCTGACGCTTGTGACGGGTGCAGGAAAACATGGTGCTCGCCCCGAAATAAAAGCATGTGAGTCCCACCATGCAACAGAACAAGAGCATTATTCCGCCAACGAAATCAATATCACCGTCCCCACTATTGGAGAGCGTCACCCCTGCCACAAACTCCTCGCACAAGAAGAAGGCTATCGTCATTATCGCTCCCATACGCAGGAGGTTTCCTTTATTGTTCCCGTATGTCCACAAGAGCATCATGCGGAAACGTTTCCAGTCAAACTGTCTCATCTTTCCATTCTCCTTTCTTCTTTATGTTTCATTCCCGTCATTTGAGCATTCCTTTTGTCACAGCGTTGAAAAGGAGTTCCAGATTCACAGGTGTCTCCTCACGACTGCCACGGCGCGCCATGACGGCATTGCCCTGAATGGAGAACTCCGAGTATATCACGTCGTCGGTGGGCTCGCCCGGACGGCGGGTCTCAAAGACATACTTGTCGCACACGTCACCCACAGACTCGTCGAGAGCAACACCGTTTCCGTCGAATATCACAATGTGGTCGAGCAGCGACTCTACGTCGTGCACCTGATGGGTGGATATTATCAGTGTGCGGTCCTCGGTCATGTTGTTTGCCACAACCTTGCGGAACTGGCTCTTCGACGGTATGTCGAGTCCGTTCGTAGGCTCGTCCATGAGCAGCAGGCGTGTCCCTGCGGCAAGGGCGAAACTCATGTACACCTTCTTCTTCTGACCCATGGAGAGGGCGTTGAGCCTGAGTGTGAGGGGCAGCTCAAACTCGTTCAGACAGTTCTGAAGCACCTCGCGGCTGAACCGTGGATAGAAAGGCTCGTTCATGCGGACATACTCATCGAGGGTCGTGCGCGGCAGTTCAAACTCCTCGGGCACAAGGAATATATCCTGAAGCATCTCCGCCTGACGGAGGCGCGCCTCCATTCCGTCCACCTTCACCGTCCCGCCCGACGGCTGGAGAAGTCCGCTTATCAGATAGAGCATAGTGCTCTTTCCCATGCCGTTCTTGCCGAGCAGACCGTATATGCGGTTTTCCTCGAATTTAAGACTGAAGTCTTCGAACACGTTTCTTTTTGTTCCCGGATAACTGAATGTTATGTTGTCTACTGTTATCATGACCTTATCTGTTTTTATGTTGTCTGTTAATGTTTATCTGAAACCTTTATTCCTTTGTTGATGTATGACTGTCGCACTGCCGTTCCTTTCTTCTTTCCGTGTCATTTTACCGTCACATCCTGTGCGATATACCAGTCGGCGTGTGGCTGCATCACGAGCATGTTGTCGGCAAGCTCGTAGCCTTTCGCCTTGTCACACCATCTGTAAGTGTTCACCGCGGCGACGTTGCCCATCACCATCCTGTACTCCGTCTTCTCCTCAGCCTTGGCGTAAGCAGACGCCTTGGAGTCCCATCTCTGCAGTTCGAGCGTGTATCCCGCAGCGTCATATGTGTAGTTCAGTCTGTATGACGGTTGCCATCTGCGTGACGAGGAGTTCCACTCCAGGGCTTCCTTCGACACCAGACGGTTGTCTGAGTCGTAAAGGAAGCGGTACTGAAGTTTCTGAGAGAGATATTTTTCCGAATTGTCATATACATTGATTGAGGCAACCTTGCCGTCCTGTATGTCGGCGTTGTAGAGATAACGGCTGTTTTCCGAACCGAGTGAATTGAAATACATAGCCATTACTGTTGCTGCTGTGATGATTGCGTCCATAGTCGTATAGTTTTTAATGTGTTATTGTTTGTTTTGTTGTTTTATTACTGTTGTAGTGTATTACTTTAATAGTACACTGCAAATGTACGCTATTTTACAATACGATGCAAGCTTTTCGGGACTTTTTTATGATAAAAACCGGATTTTGGCTTAGATTTAACGTTTGTTTACGAAAAACCGGGTCATATAGCGGGAAAATCACCCTTTCACCGGTGAAAAATACCTGCGGAAGCGGTTTCAGGCAGAACCGGCAACCTGACCTCATCCATATTTCGCGCTGATGTCTGACACACCGGCTTACGGTATTGCAAAAATAAGCGACGGATGATGACGTGACAAAACATGGAAAGGGACGGACGACGTGCGAGGAATCATATATATAATAAGGTGAGATAATATATATAATAAAGTGAGATAATATATATAATAAGGTGATGAACAGAAATAATGCGCACAGACCGTCCTCACATAATTACCGCGCCAGCCTGTAGAGACGCAAAATTTTGCGTCTCCCGTGCAATGACAGGATATTAACGACGACATACCACCATCCCTACACATTGCGCATATTTGCGTCTCACGAGCAACGGAAGCATGTTTCCACCGACATATAAACATGCATATATATATTGCGAAGGACTTGCTTGGGAGACGCAAGATTTTGCCTCTCTACTATAATACCAAGGTGTGTTGCCGGCGGATACGCTTCAATGAAAGGCAAAAAAGCGATTTGGCGGAATGACGACCTAATCGCGTCAAATCTTGTGATGCAGCCATTTGCCCCGGAAAAGACGCACAAGGAAAAGGATGCCTCGGAACGTCAGCTCCAGAGCCATAGCCGTCCATACACCCTTCAGTCCGTACTCCGGAGCGAGCAAAGCCGCAAGCGACAGACGCACGCACCACATGCTGAACAGATTGATGAGTGCCGGTTTGAGCGTGTCTCCGGCTCCCACACACACGCAATATACAACTATAGAGGCGGCGAACATCGGTTCAGCAAAAGCCTCTATGCGAAGACTCTGTATGCCGAGAGCACGTATCTCCTCCACAGGGGTGAGGATGCTCATCATGTCAGGAGCGAAAATATACATCACTGCGCCCATCACAGCCATCACAGCCATGCCCAAGCCCACCGTCATGTGTGCGAAACTGCGGCACAGACCGAGTCTCTGGGCACCCTTGGTCTGCCCCACAAGTGTCGTGGCAGCGTCACCGATGCCGTATCCGGGCATGTAGCACAGACTTTCAACCGTGATGGCGAAGGTGTTGGCGGCAATGGCGAAGTTGCCCAGCGGAGCCACAATCATGGTGCTCACTATCTGCGCGCCGCTCATCAGGACCGACTGCAGGGCGACGGGTGTGCCTATCTTCAGCGCGTTGCGGACATAGGATGTAACCCAGCGGAAACGCTCGCTGTCCTGCCGTAAAGCCAGCATCTTGCTCCGGAAGATGGCAAAATATGCCTGCAAGGAGGCTGCCACCGTCACCGCAAGAGCCGTTCCTATAGCCGCTCCTACCACACCCAGTCCCATGACGAATATGAATATGTAGTTGAAAATGACGTCGAGCACACACATGAGCACGCTCACTATACTCGGGATGCGCATGTTGCCCGAACACTTCAGCATCGCCCCGCAAAGGTTGGACAGCTGGAACGAGGGCACGGCGAGCGAGAATATGAGGAAGTAGAGCGATGCGTCGCGAGCTATGTCCTCGCCTCCGCCAAGCCAGTAGGGCAGCCGCGAATGCACAGCCACCGCCAAAAGCAGCACCACCATACTTATTATCGTGGTACAGACAAGACCGTGACGGAACACCTGACGGGCTTTGCCGAAATCACCGGAGCCTATGAAATGTGCCGCCTGTACGGAGAATCCGAGCGACGCGGCATTGGTTATGCTGCCGAGAAGCCACGTGGTGGTCTCCACCAGACCTATCGACGCCGATGCCTCCGCGCCGATGTGACCCACCATGGAGGCGTCGATGAAGAACATGAGTACGGATGTAACCTGCGCGAGAATGGACGGAATACTCAGTCCTATAATAAGACTGAGTTTCTCGCTTGTGCTCACCGGCTGTCCCTCGCGTATGCCGGCAAGAAGCTCGTCACTGCTTTTCAATGAAAAAATACGACCCAAAGCGGCTGCAAAGTTAACTCAAAAAAATGTGTAAAACGAATAAAACGACACCATATTATATATATACGGCACAACATTCTCCCCAAACATGACATCAGAACCAAGCCTCACCGCGTGCTGATGTCATACAGAGCCACGTCTGGTAATGCAGAGAATGTAACGGACAATCCCCCGGAAAACAAAAAGATGAAGTCATGCGCATGACCTCATCCTCATATAACTTTCCTGATTTCTGTTTCCTTATAATTAAACCTATTTCTTTTTTCCTATGCTTTCCCATGATGAGCGGCGGCTTATTTCTCATTCTTCCTCACCGCCATACCTATTGCAGCTAACGCTGCAAATAGGGTCATCTTCATGCATCAAAATCCTTCTACCATCTTTCTACACTTCCTGACCTTTACCTATTGAACCTCCTGAACAACCTTTCTTATCAACCTTAACAACTAATACCCAAATCTGTTATCCTTCAATCTTTACCTGCCAATACCTTTTCTTTAAGTGTTATCCTCAATCTTATACCTTTTGTCGTTATCCTCAATCTTATACCTTTGACCAATACCCTGTTCTTATTTACTAATCCTTTTTATTTTTATCCGTTCTCAATCTTTACCTTATTTACTTTATCTCTCTCTTTTTTATTACCTATGAAGATCTTTTATACTACCTATGAAGATTTATCTCTCTCAAATTAATCTTATCTGACGTCTTTCTTTTTGTACCTCGCGGTAGATTTCTTTTGACGATGCAAAGTTACAACCGGATGACATTCCACGCAACACTTTTGTATTACTTGTTCCAGAAAAATGCCTTATTTTTGACCTAAATCAACTACTGTGTGCGCACACAGTGGCTTTTTCATGAAAAAACAGTGCCAGTGAGGGCAATGAAAGCTTGCTTTCAAATTGCCGAATGCAGCCTGTTTTATAGAAAAAAAATGTACAAGTCGGGGCAATGAAAGACTGCTATATTATTGCCGGACGCGGAATGTTTTTATTAAAGAAATGTACGAGCGAGGGATATGAAAGATTGTCGTATGGATGGCGAAAGAAGGCTGGTGTATTTGAAAACAACGGAAGCGAGGGATATCGGGCATCGGTATAACACCGTGAAGGTGGTGAAATCGATACAACATATATTATATATAATAATGTATAATATGTCGTTCCAAGCATCGGTAACATAATATCATAACAATGACGGCAGCCTGTAGAGACGCAAAATTTTGCGTCTCACGAGCAATGAAAGCATATTTTCACAGCCATACAAATGTGCGGATGTATTGCGGAACGCCCGCTCGGGAGACGCAAGATTTTGCGTCTCTACTTTTAGAGGCAGCGATAAAATACACCTGAAAACGTCATATCATAACAATGGCGGCAGCCTGTAGAGACGCAAAATCTTGCGTCTCACGAGCAACGAAAGCATATTTTCACCATCATTGAAACGTGCGGATATATTGAGGACACTCGCTTGTGAGACGCAAGATTTTGCGTCTCTACTTTTACAGGCAGCGATGGAATGCATGGACAAGCGTCATGGTGGGGGCACATGATGAAAAAAACACGGAAAAAGGCGGACTCTACTGAATCCGCCTTTATACTGTATACTGATGCGCAGAGGCACCGTTGATGATGTGTCATTCCTCCACCCATCCCGCAGCCTTACGCGCCTTGGAGTCGGGCACGTCCACACCAGCCCTGTAATAGCTCACGAGTGTCACGTCGAACACCAGCGTGGAATAAGCCGGAATGGTACCGTTGTTGGTTGTGCCATAGGCAAGCTGATACGGGATGTACACCTTCCAGCGGTCGCCTATGTGCATGTGCTGCAGTGCGGTAGACAGTCCGTCCACCACTCCCGACACTCCGAACTTTGCCGGTGTGGACGTTGCCGGACTGTATTCTCCAGTGAACGACTTGTCGAAAACATATCCCTCGGGATAAGATGTCGACGGGAGCAGCCGTCCCTCATAGTGCACCTTCACAGAGTCTGTGTACAGAGGGCAGCCCGAGCCCGTGCCGTTCTCCAGCACATTCACCACGATGTGGTCGTAGGGATCCTTCGCCGCCGACTCCTCAAGCGACCACTGGCGTATCACCTTCCACCTCTTGTCGCCCAGCGACGCACTCGACTTCGCCGTGGCATACAGGTTGTTGAAATAATCGTCATTGGTCTTCTTCCAGTTGGCGAACTCCTCCGGATCACCGTCACTCTCACTGCACGACGTGAGCAGAGCCATCGGTGCGAGCAGTGCAAACAGATATATAATAAGGTGTCTGTTCATATATTATTGCAGTTTTTTCAGCAGGCTGTATATGCTTACCTTGTCTTCTATGATGCCGCGCAGCTGGTCTATGCCCACACGTTCCTGCTCCATGGTGTCGCGGAAGCGCAGTGTCACGGTGTTGTCCTTGAGAGTGTCGTAGTCCACAGTCACGCAGTAAGGCGTGCCGATGGCGTCATGACGGCGGTAGCGTTTGCCCACTGTGTCCTTCTCGTCGTACTGACAGTTGAAGTGGAACTTCAGGTCGTCTATTATCTTGCGCGCCATCTCGGGCAGTCCGTCCTTCTTCACGAGCGGCATCACGCACAGCTTCACCGGAGCCAGAGCGGCGGGCAGGCGTAGCACGGTGCGCGTCTCGCCGTTCTCGAGTTTCTCCTCGCAGAAGGAGTGACACATCACAGAGAGGAACATACGGTCCACTCCTATTGACGTCTCAATGACATACGGCGTGTAGCTCTCGTTGGTCTGCGGGTCGAAGTATTTTATTGAGCGTCCCGAGAACTTCTCATGCTGCGACAGGTCGAAGTCAGTGCGGCTGTGTATGCCCTCCACCTCCTTGAATCCGAACGGCATGTGGAACTCTATGTCGGTTGCGGCGTTGGCGTAGTGGGCGAGCTTCTCGTGGTCGTGGAAACGGTAGTTCTCCGCGCCGAATCCCAATGCCTGATGCCACTTCATGCGCGTCTGCTTCCATGTGTTGAACCACTCCAGCTCCGTGCCGGGCTTCACGAAGAACTGCATCTCCATCTGTTCGAACTCGCGCATGCGGAATATGAACTGCCGTGCCACAATCTCGTTGCGGAACGCCTTGCCTATCTGCGCGATGCCGAACGGCACCTTCATGCGTCCGGTCTTCTGCACGTTGAGATAGTTTACGAATATTCCCTGTGCCGTCTCCGGGCGCAGATATATCTTGCTTGTAGAGTCTGCGGTGGAGCCCATCTCCGTAGAGAACATCAGATTGAACTGTCTTACGTCGGTCCAGTTCTTCGTTCCGCTTATCGGATCGACTATCCCCTCATCGAGTATTATCTGCTTGAGCTCCTCCAGATTCATGGCGTTCATAGCCACGCTGTAACGCTCGTGCAGCTCGTCGCGCTTCTTCTGGTTCTCCAGCACGCGCGGGTTTGTCTCGCGGAACTTAGCCTCGTCGAACGCCTCACCGAAGCGTTTGCGCGCCTTCTCCACCTTTTTGTTTATCTTCTCCTCATATTTTGCTATCTGATCCTCTATGAGCACGTCGGCGCGGTAGCGTTTCTTCGAGTCGCGGTTGTCTATGAGCGGGTCATTGAAAGCGTCGACATGTCCCGACGCCTTCCATATTGTCGGGTGCATGAATATGGCGGAGTCGATGCCCACGATGTTCTCGTGCAGGAGCACCATGCTCTTCCACCAGTATTCCTTGATATTGTTTTTCAGTTCAACACCGTTCTGTCCGTAGTCGTATACGGCTGCCAGACCGTCGTAGATGTCGCTGCTGGGAAACACAAAACCGTATTCCTTGCAGTGCGATACTATTTTCTTAAAAACGTCTTCCTGTGCCATTGTATAATTGTTTTCTTATATTTCGGGTTCATAAAAGCGTACGTCACAGACATACAGAATGTCATCTCCGCGCACAATTTTTGTGGGCAATGATATTGCAAGGCGAGTGCAACGGCAAAGTGGAAAAACAAAGTTTTTACAACTTTGACACTGCCGAGCCGAAGCTTATCATATGCAATGATATTGCAAACGAGCGGAAAGAGAGCTTGCTCTTTATTTCCCGAGTGCAGCTATATCATATGCAAAGGTAATGTAATTTGCCCAAAGCGCAAAACATTTTCACACACATTATACTTACGGGCGCGCCATTGTGACACACGCACACATTCCGATGCACCATACATGAAGCACAGGGCGGCTAACCGCCACATGCCGGATGAATAAATATTCACAACCGTCACGGCAATGCATATTTATGCAATGTCAACTCCGCGAGAACGCCGCAGAGACGGAACGATGCGCCTTCGGCTGCAAATAAGCGAGTATTTTGAAGTTTACATAAAGGTCTGTCAATCAACCATTTGCGCTGTCATGCATCACGACAGTCCAATCGCAGCCATGCGGAAGAGCCTCTTCCGTCATGCCAAACGGGCTCTTCCGCGCCTCAGAAAAGCCTCTTCCGCCACACTGAAGGCACCGTTCCGCCACACCGAAACGGCATTCCTGCAACAGCGGAAGTACTCCGCCACCCCTCCGGACGGGCAGAAAAGGGGTGAGAAAAAGGGGTAGACATACCACAACGCCATTCCTGATGCCGTGAGAAATATATTTTATGACATCCCCGTTTTCTCTTTCCCGATTTCCAATTGTCAAAATATTTTACTTTCCCTTCCGTATATTTATGCATCCTCCCACCTTCCCACCATCTCCCCACCTCACCTTCTCATTCTCTCACCATCTCACCTTCTCCCTCCTCACCTTCCCCCTCTCTCCCCTCCTCACCTTCCCCCTCTCCTCCCTTTTGCGTCCAAATCTTTCACAGATAGGATTTTTTTCATTAACTTTGAAGCAAAATTTGTGACCACAGAAAAATATGAGTGACGAAATAAAAGACAACGAGAGTTTTGATGAAGAGATAAACAACGAAAGCGCGGACGATGCCGTCAATGTGCCGGAGGCGCGGTCAGACTACAAGCCGGTGAACCGGTTTGACGCCTCGGCGGTGCACCATCTCAGCGGCATGTACCAGACGTGGTTTCTCGACTACGCCTCATACGTGATACTCGAACGCGCCGTGCCACACATAGAGGACGGACTGAAGCCCGTGCAGAGACGCATACTGCACTCCATGAAGCGCATGGACGACGGACGGTACAACAAGGTGGCGAACATCGTGGGACACACCATGCAGTTCCATCCGCACGGCGACGCATCCATAGGAGACGCCCTCGTGCAGATGGGACAGAAGGATTTGCTCATCGACTGTCAGGGAAACTGGGGCAACATACTTACCGGTGACCGGGCTGCCGCACCACGTTACATAGAGGCGAGGCTGTCGAAGTTCGCGCTCGACGTGGTGTTCAACCCCAAGACAACCGACTGGCAGCTGAGCTACGACGGACGCAACCGCGAGCCCATCACGCTGCCGGCGAAGTTTCCGCTGCTGCTCGCGCAGGGAGCGGAGGGTATAGCCGTGGGGCTGAGCTCGAAGATTCTGCCGCACAACCTTGTGGAGATATGCGACGCGGCGATAAGCTATCTGCGCGGAGAGGAGTTCACCCTCTATCCCGACTTCCCCACAGGCGGCTCCATAGACGTGAGCAAATACAACGACGGACAGCGCGGAGGACAGCTCAAGGTGCGCGCCAAGATAGAGAAGATAGACAGCAAGACCATCGCCATAAAGGAGATACCTTACAGCAAGACCACATCGACGCTCATCGACTCCATACTCAAAGCCATTGACAAGGGAAAGATAAAGGCGCGCAAGGTGGACGACAACACGGCGGCGGAGGTGGAGATTCTGGTGCACCTCACGCCGGGCATATCGTCCGACAAGACCATCGACGCGCTCTACGCCTTCTCCGACTGCGAGATAAACCTGTCTCCCAACTGCTGCGTCATTGAGGACAACAAACCGTGCTTCCTTACCGTCAGCGACGTGCTGCGCCACTCGGTGGACAGCACCATGGGGCTTCTGCGCAAGGAACTCGAGATAAGGCGCGGCGAGCTTTTCGAACAACTGTTCTTCGCCTCGCTCGAACGCATATTCATAGAGGAACGCATATACAAGGACAAGGGGTTCGAGAACGCGCCCGACATGGACGCCGCCGTGGCTCACGTGGACAATCGGCTGGAGCCGTTCAAGAAACAGCTGGTGCGCGAGGTTACCCGCGACGACATACTGCGGCTCATGGAGATAAAGATGCAACGCATACTGAAGTTCAACAAGGACAAGGCTGACGAACTCATACTCAGGACGAAAGAGGAGATAAAGTCGATAGACCACGACCTCGCCCACATGACCGACGTCACCATACGGTGGTTCGGATTCATAAAGGAAAAGTACGGCAAGGACCATCCCAGACGCACGGAGATACGAAGCTTCGACACAATCGAGGCAGCGAAAGTGGTGGAGGCGAACGAGAAACTCTACATCAACAGGCAGGAGGGATTCATCGGCACAGGACTGAAGAAGGACGAGTTCGTGTGCAACTGCTCCGACATAGACGACATCATCGTGTTCTTCAAGGACGGAAAATATAAGGTGATGCGCGTGGCTGACAAGATTTTCGTAGGCAAGAACGTGATGCACGTGCAGGTGTTCAAGCGCAACGACAGGCGCACCACATACAACGCGGTATACCGCGACGGCAGAAACGGACCGTCATACATCAAACGCTTCAACGTGACGTCGATGACACGCGACCGCGAGTATGACCTCACGCAAGGCACACCGGGCTCGCGCGTGCTCTACTTCACAGCCAACCCGAACGGTGAGGCGGAGGTGATAAAGGTGACGCTGGAGGTGACCGCCAAGATGAAGAAGATTTTCCTGGAGAAGGACTTCTCCGATATCGCCATAAAGGCACGCACCGCCAAAGGCAACATTCTTACCAAACATGCCGTCAACAGGATAGGACTGAAGAGCCACGGACGCTCCACACTCGGAGGAAGGAAGGTGTGGTTCGACGCCGACGTGAACAGACTGAACTACGACGGACGCGGAAAGCTGCTCGGAGAATTCAACGACGGCGACTCCATACTTGTGGTGCTCGACGACAACGAGTTCTATATCACCGACTTCGACGCCAACAACCACTATGAGGACAACATCCGCATAATAGAGAAATGGAACCCCGGCAAGGTGTGGACAGCAGTGCTCTACGACGCCGACAACGACAACTATCCTTACATAAAACGCTTCTGCATGGAGGCGACAAAACGCCATCAGAACTTCCTCGGTGAAAACCCGCAGAGCAGGCTCGTGCTTCTCACCGACACGGTATACCCGCGCATACGCGTGACATTCAAGCCGGTGGAGGGCAGAGACGGCAACTCCACACAACGCCCGCCCATGGAAATAGACATGGAACAGTTTGTTGGAGTGAAGGGATTCAAGGCTAAAGGCAAGCGCATATGCACATGGGAGGTTGAGGACATAGAGGAGCTGGAGCCTCTGAGAATGCCGGAGCCTGAACCGGAAGACGAGCCCGACGGCGGTGAAGAGCCGGAGGAGGAGCCGGAGAACCTCGATCCGGACGCAGGAAAAAGCAGGCAGCAGGTGATAGACGAGATGACAGGACAGCTTAATCTCTTCGGCGATGACGACATGTAGAGTGTTTATCGCGGCGGCGGCACTGCTCTACGCCACCGCGTCACGGGCGCAGGGCGACACCATAACGTCGGACAAGGTGATAACGAACGCACGAATGGCTGCCATAGGGTCGGCTGACATACTCGACACTTATCTCTCGCCGGAGAAATACAAGGGTGTGGAACTGCGCTACATATCGCACACCACACGCGACTCCGAACGCAGCTGCTGGTCGCGGAGGATAACCCATCAGGGCAGCATATCCTACGCCGACAACCGCTCGGGCAACGGGGCGGAGATGGCGGGAGCGTACTTCTTCCAGTACGCATGGCTTTACAACTGGCGTCTCTCAGGCAACAGACTGAACCTGAAGGCGGGTGCCGCAGCCGACGCCACCATCGGTTTCATCTACAACACACGCAACGGCAACAACCCGGCGCAGGCAAGGGCAATGGTGAACATAACGCCTACGGGAAGCGCGGACTACAGATTCACCCTCGCGGGCAGACCGTTCACCGCACGCTATGAGCTGAACATACCGCTCTGCGGACTGATGTTCAGCCCCAACTACGGGCAGTCTTACTACGAGATATTCTCACGAGGCAACTACGACCGCAACATTGTGCCTACCACATTCGTATGCTCACCGTCGGTCAGACAGATGCTATCGCTCGACTTCACCATAGGACGCACGACGCTGCGGGCTGGTTATCTGTGCGACATACAGCAGGCCCGGGTGAACAATCTGAAGTCACACATCTACACGCACGCCTTCATGATAGGCGTGGTAAGGCGGTTCAAACTCATAAAGATACATCCATGAGACGACTGACACTGTTTTTTCTCTACATCACGGCTATGACGGCATGCATCACTTCATGCGTTGACGAGGAGGAGTATGCCGACAATCCGCGCGGCAACTTCGAGGCTCTGTGGCGCATAATGGACGAGCACTACTGCTTCTTCGAGGCGAAGGGCAAGGAGTACGGGCTCGACTGGGACGAAGTACACAGCCGCTACTCGGTGCAGATGAGCGACAACCTGACGGAGGACCAGCTGTTCGAGATTCTCGGAAACATGCTCGGCGAACTGCGCGACGGGCACGTCAACATGTATTCGGCGTGGGACGTGGCGCGCAACTGGTCGTGGAAGGAGGACTATCCGTCAAACTACAGCGACACGCTTATAAGAAAATACCTTGGCACGGACTACCGCATAGCGGCGGGAATGGAATACCGCGTGCTCGACGACAACACGGGCTACCTGCGCTGCAAGTCGTTCTCCACGGCTCCGGGAGACGGCAATCTGGACGAGATACTGCTTTTCCTCGCACCCTGCAACGGACTCATCATCGACCTGCGCGACAACAGCGGAGGCATGCTCACGGCTGCGGAGAAGCTCGCGGCACGCTTCACCAACGAGGAGATATGCGTGGGTTACATGCAGCACAAGACCGGTCCGGGGCACAACGACTTCTCCAAGATGGAGGAGCAGAGGCTCAAGCCTGCCAAGGGACTGCGATGGCAGAAACGCGCCGTGGTGCTTACCAACAGGGCGGTATACAGCGCAGCCAACGAGTTTGTGAAGTACATGAAGTGCTGTCCGGGCGTCACCGTCGTGGGCGACAGGACGGGCGGCGGAGCAGGAATGCCCTACACGAGCGAGCTCCCTATAGGATGGAGCGTGCGGTTCTCGGCATGTCCCATGTACGACACTGACAGACAGACCACCGAGTTCGGCATAGAGCCTGACTACAGGGTGTCGCTCGACAATGCCGACATGCTGCGCGGAAGGGACACCATAATAGAATACGCACGGCGCATCATCAACGACGGCACGGCGGAAGACACTCACTGAGCCCGACAGACACCGCGCACGGAAATGGCACGGACATGGGACGACAACACGGAAAACCAATATTCACACAACAATAAAACATCAACACACATGAAAGCAATAAGCACAGAAAAGGCTCCGAAAGCAATCGGACCATACAGTCAGGCCATCGAGGCAGGAGGAATGGTATTCGTCTCCGGACAGCTTCCCATCGATCCGGCAACTGGAATGTTTGCAGAGGGTGGCATAAAGGAGCAGACCAGACAGTCGCTCACCAACGCTATGCACATTCTGGAAGAGGCGGGCACTGACCTGGCACATGTTGTCAAGACCACCGTTTTCCTCTCCGACATGGACAACTTCGCCGCTATGAACGAGGTGTATGCCGAGTTTTTCAGCATGCCTTTCCCCGCACGGTCGGCTGTGGCGGTGAAAACGCTGCCCAAGAACGCACTTGTGGAGGTGGAATGCACTGCGATAAAAGGGTAAAAAGGTACAAAGGTAAAGAGGTAAAAGGCGGGGGAAAGGGTAAAAGGGTACAAAGGTAAAGAGGTAAAAACAGGCGGATTGGAACAAGACAGAAGCTATAAGGACGTTCCAGAGAATGCATGTCCGCATTTTAAATATGACTTGTCGACTCCTCAAACGTTATTTTTACTTCTTTACCTTTTTACCCTTTTACTCTTTCCAATTGCCTTTTACCTCTTTACCTTTTTACCCTTTTACCCTTACCAATTGCCTTTTACCTCTTTACCTTTTTACCCTTTTACCCTTAATCCCGTCTTTTTACCTTTTTACTCTTTTACATTTTTACCTTTTAAACCAAATTGGACCGGTCGTGAAGATGCCCCGACCGGTCCGTGTTACCCTAAAAACAGCAATTGACTCACGTCAATATTTTATTATGAAAACATTCGTCTTATTATGATAGAAAGGTGTGATTACGGCAACCTCGAGCCTTGCGGCAGCACCGGCTGCGCGACCTCCGTCATGACACATATGTCTTTCACGCACTACAACTTTATCCTGTAGCTCAGTCCGAGCACATGTTCGTCGGTGTCGTCATCATCCTTGTCGTTGTTTACATTCTGATAAAGATAATACAACCCCACGCTGTGCGTCCTCGTGATTTTCCACTCCGCGCCCACTATATAGCGCGATTTCTCCAGCGAAAACGAGTTGTACATTTCGGCACTGGCATAAGGGTCTATCCTGCATTCGGGAATATCGTACTCCACTTTGAGCCGCGAGCGCAGCACATTGTGCCCCTTGCCTCTCACATTATAGTCCTCCCACAATCCGTTATCATAGTCGTAACGCTCCGTGGTTTTCCTCGGACGGTAGGTGTACTGCCATCTTTCGCGCAGCGAAATACCGAACCTTCCTGTCTTGACACTACCAGTGAGCGACACGTTGAAGCGGTGGCGCAGTCCCCAGTAGGACGGTCTCCGACTGTTGTATGAGCCGTCCTCATGAACGGTTATCTCCCCGTCGTTGTTGTCGTAGAGCAGAGTGTATCCTGCTGAAAGCTTCAGTCCGGTCACAATCTTGTAGCTTCCTTCCAGTCCGAAGCTCCATCTGTCGGCTATTCCGGAATTGTCGCGCGTTCTGAACTCGCCTTCAGCCCCGACGCTCCATTTCTCTCCAAGACTCTTCTCCGCACCCACCGTTGTCCATACACCGAAGTCGCTGTGCTGCGCCATAATGCCTTCAGGCATCATGATAAACACCGCCAGCAACACGGCAGTACGCACGGCACGCACCGTCCACATCTCTATATATCTTCTACTGTCCATTTCTCGTGTGATAATTTCAGTCCGTTACTTATCCTACTACTGCTTTCGTAAACATCCGTTTCACAGCAAATCTTCACCATTGCCCTGCCCCTCGGAGCGCACCAGAATACACTGTGCGGCACGACGCGGTGCGTACGCCTTCTGTTTCCCGCACACTGCAAGTGTCCTTAGCCATGACAATGAGCCTTGCGGACAACTTTTCTGTAGCCGCAATCCCTACATCCGTCCAGTTCATAAGATATATGCCGTTCTTTTCGTCAAGGGTAATAGGTTCAAATAAATACAGCAGTCCGGTCACAGCAGTAAATTTATAGTTGTTTTGTAGAGACAATGCAAACGAGCGGAAAGGGAGCTTGCTCCTATTTTCCCGAGTGCAGCTTGTCTTCTACAAAGACAATGCAAGGCGAGTGCAACAGCAAGACGGTGAAACGAAGTTTTACCGGACTTGATACTGCCGAGCCGAAGCTTGTCTTCTACAAAGATAATGTAATATTCATTACAACGCAAACAAAACCATCCATTATATCTTTTTTTCACAATAAATTAAGCATAAAAGTATATGCGCGGTGCGTTTTCGTAGAATCGACAGTCCGCATATAACATCATTCCAACACGCAGCCCGTCTCCTTGCCTGTCCCTCCCCGCGATATACTTCCGAATGAACAGCCCTGCCGAAGGCAACTAAAAAAAATACCGTTTCGTTCGTATATGATATAAAAAAAGTGTAACTTTGCAGCGATTCCTGTACATGCAGAATCACAGCGACCGCAACACGCCACCACACAGGTGGAAAAAACGTCGGTTACGGTACACTCTACTCGCGCTTGTGGCGGAATTGGTAGACGCGCCAGACTTAGGATCTGGTGTCTCGCGACGTGTAGGTTCGAGTCCTATCAGGCGCACACGCACAACGCCGGACGGTTTTTCATTACCGCCCGGCGTTTTATTTTCACATCACACCTTTATCAATATACATGCGCGCATACATTAATATAATAGGATGCGTACATTAATATAATGGCACGAAAAATATCTTACGGCATGCCTTCCCGTCACTGTCTGTCCCACGCGAATAATGCCGCGAAGCCACGGCAGCGTCAACGTCATGTCTGAGGCCTAACCATACGCGCATGAAAAAACGGCGTATGCTGAGGTTGGCTCACAGCATACGCCGTATGTATATCCACCGGTCTGCCGACCGTCACAAATCATTTCACGTCACCCACCTTTATCAGATATTCGGCTATCTGCACGGCGTTGAGCGCGGCACCCTTGCGTATCTGGTCACCGCTGAGCCACAGCGTGAGACCGCAGTCGTCGGTGAGGTCCTTGCGGATGCGTCCCACGTACACATCATCCAGTCCGGCTGTCTCCAGCGGCATAGGATAGACAAGGTTCGCCGGGTCGTCCTTCAGCGTACATCCCGGTGCGGCTGCTATTGCCTTACGCGCATCCTCGACGCTTATCGGAGTCTCCGTCTCAATCCATACGCTCTCCGAATGGGAACGGAGAGACGACACACGCACGCATGTGGCAGAGCATTTCACGTCGCTGTGCATTATCTTCCGTGTCTCGTTGAACATCTTCATCTCCTCCTTTGTATACCCGTTGTCGGTGAAGACATCAATCTGCGGAATGACGTTATAGGCGAGCTGATGCGGGAACTTCTCCACAGTCACAGGCTTGCCCTCCACGAGCTGCTCATACTGCTGCTGCAATTCAGCCATCGCAGCGGCACCCGCGCCGCTCGCGCTCTGGTAGCTCGACACGTGCACACGGCGTATGTGACTGAGCTGCTCCAGCGGTTTGAGCACCACCACCATCATGATTGTAGTGCAGTTGGGGTTGGCGATGATGCCGCGCGGACGGTTGAGCGCATCCTCGGCATTGCACTCCGGCACAACCAGAGGCACGTCGTCACACATGCGGAACGCGCTCGAGTTGTCTATCATCACAGCTCCGTGCTTGGTGATTGTGTCGGCATACTCCTTCGATGTGCCTCCTCCTGCGGAGACGAACGCTATGTCAACATCCTTGAAATCGTCGTTGTGCTGCAACAGTCTCACCTCGTAATCCTTTCCCTTGAAGCTGTACTTTCGTCCAGCCGAACGCTCTGAGCCGAACAACACCAGTTCATCCATCGGGAAATCACGCTCTGCAAGTATGCGCAGGAACTCCTGTCCTACGGCTCCGCTTGCTCCTACAATTGCTACTTTCATAATGTTATAGTGTTTATGTTGTTATATATCGGTATGCCGGACGGCATATTCCGCACCGCCTTACCGTGACTTCAAAATATCGACGAGCCGAAGCTTATCTTATGCAAAGATAATGCAAGGCGAGTGCAACAGCAAGGCGGGAAGACGAAGTCTTACCAGGCTTGATACTGCCGAGCCGAAGCTTATCTTATGCAAAGATACAACATTTCCATTAAAATGCAATTACCACGACTTTATTTATCACAAAGCCATGCGAATCATCCGCCTCTGCCGTCCCTCCCCACACACCACATGCAGACATCACCGCATCCTGTCTCCGTCATACACGGGTCAATATATAATTAACATTATTTTAATATCACACTATAATAATTTAACTTTTATAATCTCACAATCAGGAAAAGACTTAGCCGATAAATGTATACAATACAACCGAAAAGGAACAATCATACAGTCGTACGCAAAAGACCGGATTGCAGGAAAGCCTGTTCCACATCGCCAAACAGTACGTCTCATGCTACGAAGAAGGCTCTTTCGTGTTGCAAAAGATACCATTCGGCACGACAGAAAAGGCTCTTTCGCAAAACAGATGACAAAGCACCGCGAGCCGTCTGAAGCCTAACAGCGTATCAGTCAGCAGGTTACGGAAAGACTGCAAAAACCGTCATTTTCCACGAAAACAGCGTCCGGGGCGTCCGTGTTTCAGAATACGGCAGTTTTAGAGACAACGTTTTAACATTTAGGATATACAATATGTTAATTTATATTTACCAAAACTATTCCGCCATATTTATTCCGCCATTCTTTCCCACACTGTCACCCGTTCCGCAGACCAAGCCACGCGCCGCTGTGTCACAGCGTCGGTCACGCGATATCACGGCAATGACGCGGAGGAAAGTCAGACTGCATGCGTGCGCTGAAACGCCCAAATAGCGTCCCGTAACACCCATTTCCGCATTTTTTTTCGTTTATTCCAGCGATTTTGATTAAGTTTGCATATTAATCAGACAACAGACATACAAACACCGGCAACATACCTATGTCCCAGATAGCGCAATACTTTCCGATAACCGATCCCACGCTGATATTCTTCGTGGTGATGATAATCATACTCTCGGCACCCATCATCATGGGAAAGCTACGTATTCCCCACATCATCGGAATGGTGCTCGCCGGAGTGCTCATAGGCAAGTACGGACTCAATATTCTGGTGCGCGACGACTCCTTCGAGCTGTTCGGCAAGGTGGGACTATACTACATCATGTTCCTCGCGTCGCTCGAGATGAACATGGACGGCATACGTAAGGACGGACGGAGGTTTCTCACTTTCGGTCTGCTCACATTCTCCGCGCCGTTCGTGCTTACCTACATCATGAGCTACACGCTGCTCGGCTACTCCCTTCAGGCGTCGCTGCTGCTGGGCTGCATCATGGCTTCCAACACTCTGATAGCCTATCCCATAGTGAGCCGTTACGGACTCCAGCGCAAGAAGAGCGTGTCGCTGAGCGTCGGCTCGTCCATGATCTCGCTGCTGATGGCTCTTGTCACGCTCGCCGCCCTCGTGGCATCACACAGGGAGAGCACAGGTTTCTGGTTCTGGGTGTGGTTCGCAGCCAAGTTCTTCGTGTACATCGGGGCGATGGTTCTCGTCATACCGAGGCTCACGCGATGGTTCCTGCGCCGCTACAGCGACGCCGTGATGCAGTTCATCTTCGTCATGTCGATGCTCTTCATGAGCGCATCCCTGAGTGAGGCAGTGGGTCTTGAGGGCATCTTCGGAGCCTTCGTCGCCGGACTCATACTCAACCGCTACATACCCCACGTGTCGCCTCTGATGAACCGCATAGAGTTCATCGGCAACGCCCTGTTCATCCCCTATTTCCTCATAGGCGTGGGAATGCTCATCAACGTGCGCCTGCTCTTCGCCGGGACAGGCATCATATGGGTGGTGCTCGCCATCACCTTCATAGGCACCTTCGGCAAGGCGATAGCGGCATATCTGTCAGCACGCCTGTTCCGCCTGCCGCTCTCGTCGGGCAACATGATGTTCGGACTCACCTCGGCACACGCCGCCGGCTCGATAGCCATGATAATGGTGGGCATGAGGATAGAGACCGCTCCGGGACAGGTGCTCGTGAACGACGAGATGCTCAACGCCGTGGTGATAATGATTCTCTTCACGTGCATCATATCGACGATGATGACCGAGTCGGCTGCACAGCAGATAATACTGCGCGACAAGGACATGCCGCAGGACGAACAGCAGACCGACGACGAGCGCATACTCATACCGATGAAGTATCCCGAGTATGCCAACAGACTGCTGAGTCTTGCCATCATGATGCGCAACCCTAAGCTGCGGCGGGAGATAGTGGGGCTTAACGTGGTGTACGACGACGACGACATGCGGGCAAACCAGGAGCGCGGACAACGCCTTCTCGAGAATGTGAGCAAGTATGCGGCGGCTGCCGACGTGAAGATGCAGACTCAGGTGAGGGTCGCTGCCAACATAGCCAACGGCATAAAGCATGCCTTCAAGGAGTTCCGCGCGTCGGAGATAATCATCGGGATGCACATGCACAAGGAGGTGTCGCAGAAGTTCTGGGGCGCGTTCCACCAGAGCCTGTTCAACGGACTGAACAACCAGATAATAATGGCGCGACTCAACCAGCCGCTCACAACCATACGGCACATACACGTGGCGGTGCCGTCGAAGGCGCAGTTCGAACCGGGATTCTACCGCTGGCTCGAACGTCTGGACCGCCTCGCGGGCAACATGGAGTGCCGCATGATGTTCCACGGACGCCCCGACACGCTCTCGCTCATCAACAAATACACCATGCAGCACCATCCGGACGTGAAGGCTGAATACATGGCGATGGACCACTGGAACGAGCTGCCACGCCTCGCGGCGAACATAAGCGGGGACAACCTCTTTGTGGTTGTGGCTGCGCGGAAGGGCACAGTGTCATACAAGAACGCGATAGAATATCTGCCCGAGGAGCTGACAACGCATTTCTCCGGCACGAATCTCATAATAATATTCCCCGACCAGCACGGCAACGCCATGGACGAAATGACCTTCGCACAGCCTCAGCACACCGAGGACCGCAGCGCATACGAGAGCATCGGCAAGTGGATAAACCGCATGAAGAAGTCGGGGAAAAGCCCCGCCGACGGCAACGCGGAGCAATGAACGCCGCACGGAGAGGCAACACTAACGCCGCGCCAAGGCAAGAGACAAACGACAAACACACTGCATTTTATGATAGACATCAAGGGAATTACAAAAAGCTTCGGCTCACTGCAGGTGCTCAAAGGCATCGACCTGCACATCGACAAAGGCGAGGTGGTGAGCATAGTAGGTCCGAGCGGAGCGGGAAAGACCACTCTGCTGCAGATCATCGGAACGCTCGACAGACCTGACAGCGGCTCAATCGTCATCGACGGGACTGACGTGAGGAAACTCACCCCGGCACAGATAGGCGACTTCCGCAACCGACGCTTAGGCTTCGTGTTCCAGTTCCACCAGCTCCTTCCGGAGTTTACGGCACTGGAGAACATAATGATTCCGGCATTCATAGGGGGTACCGGCAAGGCTGAGGCGAAAGAACGCGCAGGCGAACTGCTGCGATTCATGGGACTGGAAGACCGTGCCACGCACAAGCCGGCTGAACTGTCGGGAGGCGAGAAACAGCGCGTAGCGGTGGCAAGGGCACTGATGAACAATCCGGCGGTGATTCTTGCAGACGAGCCCAGCGGCAGCCTCGACTCAAAGAACAAGGAGGAGCTGCACCGCCTTTTCTTCGAACTGCGCGACAAGTTCGGACAGACGTTCGTCATAGTGACACACGACGAGAACCTGGCAAGCATAACCGACCGCACCATAGTGATGAAGGACGGAATGCTCGAAAGCTGCTCCGCAACGGCTGTCACGCACATTTCCGACCCCGTCGCGGAAAACGCTGCGGAGGAGAGCAATGGTTCCCGCGACGGCGAATGAACTTTCACATACATCAAAAGCAAAAATACTGACTCATATGATAAAGCTCGGCGACTACAACATACTTACCGTCGTGAAGGAGGTTGACTTCGGTCTGTACCTCGACGGAGGCGACGAGGGGGAGATACTCCTGCCGCGCCGCTATGTGCCGGAGGGTGCCTGTCCTGGCGACACGATGGAAGTGTTCATCTATCTCGATAACGAGGAGAGGCTCGTGGCTACCACGGAGATTCCTCGGGCGAAGGTGGGCGACTTCGCATACCTTGAAGTGGCGTGGGTGAACAACCACGGGGCGTTCCTCGACTGGGGACTGATGAAAGACCTCTTCTGCCCGTTCCGCGAACAGAAGATGCGCATGGAGAAAGGCAAGAGATACATAGTGCACGTGCACATCGACGAAGAGAGCTACCGCATAATGGCTTCGGCAAAGGTGGAACACTTCCTGAGCGAGGACATGCCGCCATACCGTCGCGGCGACGAGGTGGACATGCTGGTGTGGCAGAAGACCGATCTGGGCTTCAAGGTCATTGTGGACAACAGGTTCCAAGGGCTCATCTACGACAGCCAGATATTTGAGGACATACACACGGGCGACCGTATGAAGGGCTACGTCAGCAACGTACGGGAAGACGGGAAGATAGACCTCATGGCGCAGCCGTCGGGACGCCGGCACACCAAAGACTTCGCCGAGGCACTGCTGGAATACTTGCACGGCAACGGCGGAACGTGTCCGCTGGGCGACAAGAGCGACGCGGAGGACATAAAGAACATGTTCCATGTGAGCAAGAAGGTGTTCAAACGCGCCGTCGGCGACCTGTACAGACGGAGGCTGATAAGCATCTCCGACAAATCAATAAAACTGAACAGATGATGCAGAAGTGGTATGCAAGGACAGAGATGCTGTTCGGACGTGACGCCATAGAGACTCTCGCCAAAGCGCGCGTTGCAGTGTTCGGCGTAGGAGGAGTGGGCGGTTATGCCGTCGAGGTGATGGCTCGCAGCGGTGTGGGACACATCACTCTCATCGACAACGACACCGTGAGCATAACCAATCTCAACCGCCAGATAATCGCACTCAACAGCAACCTCGGGGAGTATAAGGTGGATGTGGCACGCCGGAGGATTCTCGACATCAACCCTGAATGCGACGTCAATGCCATACGCATGTTCTACCTGCCGGAGGAGGCGGACAATATTGACCTGTCAGAATACGACTATGTGGCTGACTGCATCGACACAATAAAGGCGAAGATAGACATAGCCATGCGCTGCCACGGGCTCGGTGTGCCGCTGATAAGCAGCATGGGGGCGGCAAACAAGTTCGACCCTACAATGTTCAGAGTGGCTGACCTGAGCAGGACAAGCATGGACCCGATAGCCAAAATCATGCGGAAGAAACTGCGGAAGGCTGGCATAGAGCATCTGAAAGTGGTATACAGCGAGGAGCAGCCAGCTCATTCACCGGCACAAGACGCGCCGGACAGCGGTGCCGAAGCCTCAAAACGCCCGGTTCCGGCAAGCAATGCCTTCGTGCCGGCGGCGGCAGGTATAATATTAGGTGGGGAAATAGTGAAGGACATCATAGGCTTTCCCGGAAAATCATAAAGCGGCACGCCCGGCACAGGCACGCGATGCTGATGTGACACGACCGCCTGAACGGAATGGAAAAGACAATCCCGGAACAGAAGCGCAAAGGCTCTGTTCCGGGATTGTCCGTATATGATGATGCCCTTTCTCAGAACTCCGCAGTCTTCGGAGTACGCGGGAACGGGATGACGTCGCGTATGTTCTGCATGCCCGTGACGAAAAGGATGAGACGCTCGAAACCGAGTCCGAAACCGCCGTGAGGGCATGTTCCGTACTTGCGGGTGTCGAGATACCACCACATGTCCTTCATCGGGATGTTACGCTCCGTTATCTGCGCCATGAGCTTGTCGTAGCTTTCCTCACGCACGCTTCCTCCTATTATCTCGCCGATCTGCGGGAACAGCACGTCCGTTCCCTGCACCGTGCGTCCGTCTTCGTTCATCTTCATGTAGAAAGCCTTTATCTCTTTAGGATAATCATTCATTATCACGGGCTTCTTGAAGTGCTCCTCGACGAGGTAACGCTCGTGTTCGCTGGCGAGATCCATGCCCCATGAAACCGGGAACTCGAACTTCTTGCCGTTCGAAACAGCCTCTTCGAGTATCCTGATGCCGTCGGTATAGGTGAGACGCACGAACGAATCCTTCAGCACTCCCTCAAGTCTTGCGATGAGACCTTTGTCAATCATCTTGTTGAGGAACTCCAGATCGTCCTTGCAATTGTCCAAAGCCCACTGCACACAATACTTGATGAACTCCTCCTCAAGGTCCATAAGGTCGTCCTTGTCGATGAAAGCCACCTCGGGCTCTATCATCCAGAACTCGGCAAGATGGCGCGGAGTGTTGCTGTTCTCGGCACGGAACGTCGGTCCGAACGTGTATATCTGTCCGAGGGCAGTGGCTCCGAGCTCACCCTCAAGCTGTCCGGAAACGGTGAGAGACGTCATCTTTCCGAAGAAGTCATCGCTGTAGATGATCTTTCCGTCCTCGTCTTTCTTCAGGTCATACAGGTTCTTTGTCGTCACCTGGAACATCTCGCCGGCACCCTCGCAGTCGCTTGCGGTGATGATGGGCGAATGGAAATAGAAGAAGCCACGGTCGTGGAAGAACTTGTGTATGGCAATCGCCATGTTATGACGGATGCGCATCACGGCACCGAAAGTGTTGGTGCGCAGACGCATGTGCGCGTACTGGCGCATGTATTCGAAGCTCTGTCCCTTCTTCTGCATGGGATAGTCGGAGCCGCACAGACCGTAAATCTCTATCTCACTGCACTGTATCTCAGAAGCCTGACCGGCTCCCTGGCTCTCGACAAGCACTCCCGTGGCACTTATGCAGGCACCTGTGGTGATCTGCTTCAGCATATTCTCGTCGAACTTGGAGGGATCGACAACTATCTGAACGTTCTTTATGGTCGAGCCGTCGTTCAGTGCTATGAAATCAACAGCCTTGCTGCTGCGGTGCGTACGCACCCATCCCTTCACATTGACAACCGCTCCGAAGTCGGTGCGTTTGAGAATGTCGACTACCTTTGTTCTACGTATTGTCTCCATATTATATATATGTTATAAAATGCCGTCAGCCTTTTCAGCCCGCGCCCCTGCCCTTCCCCGGCAACTGAAGCCGTGTTATGTGGCGGCGGCACGGTCCGAACAGGCCGACACGTCATCTGTTTATGTTATTATGTATTGTTATGTCTGTTTACTCGAAAGCACCCATGCGCAGCATGTCGACCTCCTTCTCAGTGAGGAAACGCCAGTCTCCGCGACGCAGGTTCTTCTTTGTCAGTCCCGCGAACTGTACACGGTCGAGCTTCACGACGCGATAGCCCAGATGTTCGAAGATGCGGCGCACGATGCGGTTCTTGCCGCTATGAATCTCTATACCCACCTGACTCTTGTCCGTATCGCTGGCATACTCGATGGCGTCGGCATGTATCTCGCCGTCCTCAAGCTCTATTCCCTCCGCTATCTGCTGCATGTCGTGTGCGGTGACATTCTTGTCGAGGAACACGTGGTAAACCTTTTTCTTGAGGAACTTGGGATGAGTCAGCTTGCTCGCAAGGTCGCCGTCGTTTGTGAGAAGCAGCACACCGGTCGTGTTGCGGTCAAGCCTTCCCACCGGATAAATGCGCTCCGGACATACGTTACCCACAATATCCATGACGGTCTTGCGGTTCTGCGGGTCGTCGCTTGTGGTGACACAGTCCTTCGGTTTGTTAAGAAGCACGTAGACCTTTTTCTCGAGTGTCACCACGTTATCCTGGAACTTGATCTCGTCCGAACGCTTTACCTTGGTGCCGAGTTCGGTAACCACGGTCCCGTTTACGGTCACTGCGCCTGCCTCTATGTACTCGTCAGCCTCGCGGCGGCTGCACACTCCGGCATTGGCAAGGAACTTGTTGAGACGTATAGGCTCGTTCGGGTCGATGTGACTCTCGCTGTACTCGATGCGCTTCTTCATGCTATACTTGGCGTTGGGGTCGTAGTCGGCGGTACGCGGACGGTAACCTCCCTGCTGATAATTCTTGTTATAGCCACCGCGCTGCGGACGTGAGCCACGCTGCTGGAAGCCGCCCTGGCGCGCCTGATAGCCTCCCTGATTGCCCTCGGCGTTGTTGAAGCGCGGACGATAGCCTGCCTGCTGGCGTGGCTGATAGCCCGTCTGGTTGCCCTCGGCGTTGTTGAAGCGCGGACGGTAGCCTGCCTGCTGGCGTGGCTGATATCCCGTCTGGTTGCCCTCGGCGTTGTTGAAGCGAGGACGGTAGCCTGCCTGCTGGCGAGGCTGATAGCCTGTCTGGTTGCCCTCGGCGTTGTTGAAGCGGGGACGGTAGCCTGCCTGCTGGCGCGGCTGATAGCCCGTCTGGTTGCCCTCGGCATTGTTGAAGCGCGGACGATAGCCTGCCTGCTGGCGAGGCTGATAGCCCGTGTTATTATTGTTTTGCAGCAATCCCGTCCCGAAACCTTCCGGCCGGAATCCGCCCTCATCGCCGTTGCTGCGCCCTGTAGTGTAGGCGCGCTGCACGCGGATGCGCGGACGTTGCGGACGAGTGCCGCTACGATAATCCTTCTGATAGTTTGTGGCAGAGTTCTCCTGACCCTCGTTTTTCTGCTCTGAAGACTGCCCTTGAGCTTTGTTTTCTAATTCTAAGTCCATATTAAATGATGATGTTCTGGCCTCACGGCTCCGGTTAATAAATTATAACTCTCTGATAAATATAACTCTGTTATGTGTAAAATGACGATTCACTGTCATATACCCGTGTAGTTGTGCGGTGTGATTGCCATCAGCTCCGCCTTCACCTCATCGCTCACATCGAGTGTCCTGATGAAGTCGTGTATGGTCTCCTCCGTCATCTTCTTGTTTGTACGGGTAAGCGCCTTCAACGCCTCGTAAGGGTGAGGATAAGCCTCACGGCGCAGTATTGTCTGTATAGCCTCAGCCACCACAGCCCATGTGTTGTCGAGATCGTCGTATATTTTCTGTTCGTTGAGAATGAGCTTGCGCAGTCCTTTCAGCGTGCTCATTATGGCAATAAGACCGTGACCGAACGGCACACCCACATTGCGGAGCACCGTGGAGTCGGTAAGATCGCGCTGCAGACGGCTCACCGGCAGTTTTGCGGCAAGGAACTGGAGCACGGCGTTTGCCACTCCCAGATTGCCCTCGCTGTTCTCGAAGTCGATGGGATTCACCTTATGAGGCATCGCACTCGACCCTACCTCGCCTGCCTTTATCTTCTGTTTGAAGTAGTCCATGGATATATACATCCACATATCACGGTCAAGGTCGATGATGATTGTATTGATCCGGCGCATGGCATCGAACACACCGCCGAGGCAGTCGTAGTTGCTTATCTGCGTGGTGTACTGCTCGCGCTCCATACCGAGCTTCTCCTTGGCGAACCGGTCGCCGAAAGCCTTCCAGTCGAACTGCGGATATGCCACGTGATGGGCGTTGTAGTTGCCTGTCGCACCTCCGAACTTCACTGTCATCCTGCACGCCTTCAGCTCCCTGAGCTGTTCGGTGAGACGGTACACATACACCATTATTTCCTTACCGAGCCGTGTAGGCGACGCCGGCTGTCCGTGTGTCTTGGCGAGCATCGCCACGTCTTTCCACTCTTCGGCATAATCGTTGAGCTGCGCTATAAGTTCCTCCACTGCCGGACAGTAGACCTTCTCGAGAGCCTCTTTTACGGAGAGCGGCACGCTGGTGTTGTTGATGTCCTGCGATGTCAGTCCGAAATGTATGAACTCCTTATAAGCATCCAGTCCTCCTATCTTGTCGAACTCCTCCTTTATGAAATACTCCACTGCCTTCACGTCGTGGTTGGTCACCGCCTCGATGTCCTTCACGCGCTGTGCGCAGACCTCGTCGAAAGCGGTGTAGATGCTTCTCAGCCGTGGGAACAAAGAATGGTCGAACGAAGCCAGCTGAGGCAGCGGAAGCTCGCACAATGTGATGAAATACTCTATCTCCACACGCACCCTGTAGCGTATGAGCGCATATTCTGAAAAGTAATCAGCCAATGCCTCCGTTTTACCTCTGTAACGTCCGTCTATCGGAGATATGGCAGTAAGCAAGTCAAGTGTCATAAAAATACCTATTATAAGATGCTGCAAAATTAATAATTAAAATCGAAACATGCGAAAAGAATGCCAAAACTTAGCCTCCGGATTCTCTTATTTTATGTACACTTAACTTTTAATGTCATTTCGGCACGTTTATTTTCACATATCGGGATATTCCCGCATGCCGTACAGCACGCACGCGGAGAGCAGACAGCAACACACATACGGACAAAAAATTAGCCGGATGCAAAATCACATCCGGCTATGGCTGTGGGCGTTGACGGATTCGAACCGCCGACCCTCTGCTTGTAAGGCAGATGCTCTAAACCAGCTGAGCTAAACGCCCCTTGCTTGTCTTAAAAGCGGTGCAAAGATATTAAGATTTATCCGAACAGCCAAACAAACGCTGTCATATTTCATATATTTTAACAAAACAGTATCTTTTATTCGCCCTCACACGCCCGTCCGCACACCACATCCGCACCGTCGCGCCATCGCGCACGCTCCGTTTCCACCGCGCCTCACACATGCAATGGCAAGCCGCGCGAGCCTGTCACGCAAGCCTGCCGCACACATTGCATATTTATGCAAAGACTGAGGGACATCCGCATAATTATGCATCGCCAACTTCACGAGAGTGCCCTCAGAATCAGCGAAAGCGGATACGGCTGCAAATAACGCAGTATTTCGAGGCTTACATAAGATGCTGTCACACAGCGGCTTACACCGACACGGCACAGAAAAGAAACTTTACGACGTCATGGAAGAGCCTCTTCGGGCATGCGGGAAAGCCTCTTTCATGGTGCTGAAAAGGCTCTTCCGCACAACGGCAAAGCCCGTTCCGCACGCCGGTACAGTCATTATGGCACACAAAAACGGCTCTCCGATGTGTCCGAAGAGCCGTTTTCAGTTTTTCAAAGTACGGAAGCGTGCCGATGGAAGCGTCTCCGACGTCTCAAGACACGTTTCCCGTCACATTGCCTTTTCTCTTTCGAGAATTTCCGTTGTAAAGATTTTTTACTCCCGGAAACGCATATTTATTCACTTTTATATATCCTTATGCCATATCCGGAGGCGGCATGCGTCATAACGTCAGTGCCGTTCGCTCACGCCCTCACACCCCCGCCGCCTTGCCGTCTGCGGTGTCAGCGTTCAGCCAGAGGCACATACGTGCGCTCCTCCATGACACTCTTGTAGGCAGGACGGATGATGCGCCGTCCCTCGAAATTGAGTTCCTCTATGCGGTGTGCCATCCATCCCACGATGCGCGACATGGCGAATATCGGGGTGTAAATCTCCTGCGGCAGACCTATCATCTCGTATATGAAGCCCGAATAGAAGTCCACATTGGCGCAGAGAGGCTTCTTTGTCTTGCGCCGGGCGGACACACACTTGATGCTCTCCTGCTCGAGCAGCCGGAGGAAATCATACTCCTTGTCGCGCCCCTTCTCTTTGGCGAGTTCGCCGGCAAGCCTTTTCAGCTCCACGGCACGCGGGTCGCTCACGGTATACACGGCGTGTCCTATGCCGTAGATGAGTCCGCTTCCGTCGTAGGCGTCGCCGTCGAGGATGCGGTTAAGATAAGTGTCTATCTCCGCGATATCGGTCCAGTCGCTTATGTTCTCCTTCAGATGGTGGAACATGTTGATGGCTCTGATGTTGGCGCCTCCGTGCAGCGGACCCTTGAGCGAGCCAATGCCGGCTGCTATGCTCGAGTAAGTGTCGGTGCGGCTCGACGACGTCACCCTCACCGTGAACGTGGAGTTGTTTCCTCCTCCGTGCTCCGCCTGTATGATGAGGAGCATGTCGAGCATCCTCGCGTCGAGCTCGGTGTAGTCTCCCTCCTTCAGCATGTAGAGGAAGTTCTCGGCTATCGAGAGGTTCTCATGCGGGTGATGGATGTGCAGCGAGCGTCCGCGCACGGTGTGGCGGTAGCTGTTGTAGGCGTAAGCCACGATGGTGGGGAGCTTCGCCGTGAGCTCCACCGCCTGGCGCATGAGGTTGTCGCGCGACAGGTCGTCGGGGTTAGGGTCGAACGTGTACATCTCCAGCACGGTGCGCGCGAGTATGTTCATGATGTTCGAACCCTCAAGGTCTAATATATGAACTACCGATTTATGGTCCAGAGCCATGTTGTCGTTGATGAGCTCTTTGAACGCTGCGAGCTCCTCGCGGTCGGGAAGATTGCCCGAGAGAAGCAGGAAAGCTATCTCCTCAAAGCCCAGTCTCTTCTCGGCAAGTATGGGTGACACGAGGTCGTCAAGCTCGTAGCCACGGTAGTAAAGCTTTCCTGCGGTGGGCACGAGCCTGCCTTCCCCGTCGCGTTCGTAGCCCACGACGTTTCCTATCTTTGTGAGTCCGACAAGCACACCGCTTCCGTCTTCGTTTCTCAATCCGCGTTTCACGCCATACTTAGGAAACAGTTCGTTGTCTATCTTACACGAGTTTTTCACCTCGTCAGACAGCTTATATATCAGATATTCCTTCTTCATAACCTTATGTTTTGTATGTTTTAAACTGCCGGGCGGCTCTATATGTCCGTCCGGTAAAATAGCGGTGCGGTCACAGTGCGGAGGCGAGCATGGAGCCGAAAGCCCTCGTTCCGAGCGGTTTGCCGTCGGGCATGAACCGCGCGAGGTCCGCCGTGGCATGTCCTCCGGCAAAAAGCCGCTCCATAGCCGAGGTGATGAGACGCGCCGCCTCGTCCCATCCCATATACTCGAGCATCATCACCGCCGAGAGGATAATGGAACAGGGGTTCACCACATCCTTGCCCGCGATGTCGGGCGCGATGCCGTGTGTCGCCTCGAAAATGGCGTGTCCGCTGCCGTAGTTTATGTTTGCGCCGGGCGCGATACCTATTCCTCCCACCTGCGCGGCAAGCATGTCAGACACGTAATCGCCGTTAAGGTTCATCGTGGCGATGACCTCATAGTCGCGCGGACGTAGCAGGGCGTTCTGCAGGAAGGCGTCGCATATGCAGTCGTTCACCACAAGCCTGCCGCTCCGCAGCTCACTGCCATACTCGCGTTCAGCCAGTTCGTAGCCCCATTTCTTGAATCCTCCTTCCGTGAACTTCATTATATTGCCTTTGTGGACAAGCGTCACCGTCTTGCGTCCGTGCGCCAGAGCATACTCTATCGCACTGCGTATGAGCCGCTCGCTGCCCTCTCGCGACACAGGCTTCACGCCATATGCCGAGGTGGCAGGAAACCTCACCTTGCCCACTCCCATCTCTTCCGAAATGAACTTATAGAACTTCTCCGCCTCGGGCGTGCCTGCCTCCCACTCTATTCCTGCGTATATGTCCTCGGTGTTCTCGCGGAATATGCACATGTCCACATCCTCGGGATGCTTCACAGGCGACTCTATGCCACGGAAATATCTCACCGGACGCTGGCACACATACAGGTCGAGCGTCTGGCGCAAAGCCACGTTGAGCGAGCGCATGCCGCCTCCCACCGGTGTCATCAGCGGACCTTTTATTCCTACAAGATATTCGGTGAAGGCGTCAAGCGTAGCCTTCGGCAGCCACTCTCCTGTAAGTTCGTGAGCCTTGCCGCCCGCAAGCACCTCCATCCATTCTATCTTCCTCCGTCCGCCGTAAGCCTTTCTCACAGCCTCATCCACCACTTCCCGGCACACGGGAGACACCTCGCTGCCCACACCGTCGCCCTCGATGAAGGGCACTGTAGGCATATCCGGCACGGCAAGAACGCCGTTTTTCATTTCGATTTTCATTATTATTCGGTTGTTTTGGGATTTCCTTCAATGTGTGATAAAACCATTAGCCTTATCCGGTATGTACGCAGCCTTTATCCGGCTGACGCTCATCTGTGCCTTCCGACGTAGTTGAGCGCGCTGCCGGCGCGGAACCATTCTATCTGCGTTGAGTTGTAGGAGTGGCACGCCTCGAATGTGTCTGTCGTTCCGTCGGCGTGTCTCAATGTCACGGTGAGCGGCTTTCCGGGCTCGAAGGATCCGAGTCCTGTCACCGAGATACGGTCGTCCTCCCTCACCTTATCATAGTCGTCTTTGTCCGCGAAGGTCAGTGCGAGCATGCCCTGTTTCTTCAGATTGGTCTCATGAATGCGCGCGAAGCTCTTCGCCAGCACCACACGCACGTTGAGATAGCGCGGCTCCATGGCGGCGTGCTCGCGCGAGCTGCCCTCGCCGTAGTTATCTTCCGCCACGACGACAGACGCAAGTCCGGCAGCCTTATAGGCTTTCGCGGCGGCGGAGACGGTCTTTTCCGTGCCGTCGGTGAGGCATATCACGCGGTTGCTCTCGTCGTTGAAGGCATTCACCGCTCCCATGAGCAGGTTGTCTGAGATGTTCTGCAGATGTCCGCGATACCTCAGCCACGGTCCCGCCATGGATATATGGTCGGTGGTGCATTTGCCTTTCACCTTTATCAACAACGGCATGTCGCACAGGTCTTTGCCGTCCCACGGGTCGAACGGAGCCAGTTTCTGCAGTCTGTCGGAGTCGGGCGAGATTGCCACCTTCACACCGCTGCCGTCTGCGGGAGGCTCTACGAACCCCTCGTCCGTGGCATCGAACCCTTCGGGAGGGAACACGTTGCCGTGCGGCTCGTCGAGCATCACACTGTGTCCGGAGCCGTCCTGCAGCGCGTCGGTTGCCGGATTGAAGTCGAGACGGCCCGCCACGGCGAGCGCCATGGTCAGTTCGGGACTGCCGATGAAGGCATATGTGTTCGGATTACCGTCCGCACGGCGTCTGAAGTTGCGGTTGAACGATGTCACGATGGAGTTTTTCCGCTCATTGTCATCGGTATGCCGCTTCCACTGTCCGATGCACGGACCACACGCATTGGTCATTATCACGGCGCCGATACGCCTGAAGTCGTCAAGTATACCGTCTCTCTCGGCAGTGCGGCGTATCTGTTCAGAGCCCGGATTGATTATTATCTGTCCTTTTACAGGGATGTTTTTCTCATAAGCCTGACGCGCCACCGATGCGGCACGGCACAGGTCCTGATAAGACGAATTGGTGCACGAGCCTATCAGTCCCACCTCCACTGCGGGCGGGAATCCGTACTCCTCCACCCTGGCTTTCATCTGAGAGACAGGCGTCGCGGCGTCGGGCGTGAACGGACCGTTGAGATGCGGCTCCACCTTACTTAGGTCGATGTCTATCAGACTGTCGTAGTATGCTTCCGGATTTGCGTACACCTCGTCGTCGGCACGCAGGTCATCGGCGCACGTGCGTGCCATTGCGGCTATCTCCTCACGACCCGTACGACACAGATATTCTGCCCCGTTGTCGTCGAACGGGAATATGGAGCAGGTCGCGCCAAGCTCCGCTCCCATGTTGCATATGGTAGCCTTGCCTGTTGCCGACATCGAAGAGAGACCGTCGCCAAAATATTCAAGTATGGCGTTGGTGCCGCCCTTGACGGTCAGCATGCCGAGAATCTGAAGTATGACATCCTTTGGCGACGCCCACCCGGAGAGTTTTCCGCTCAGCCGCACACCTATGAGCTTGGGCATCTTCAGTTCCCACGGCTGCCCGGTAAGCACGTCGACGGCATCCGCGCCGCCCACTCCCACAGCCACCATACCGAGTCCTCCGGCGTTGGGAGTGTGTGAGTCGGTGCCCACCATCATGCCTCCGGGGAAGGCATAGTTCTCGAGCACCACCTGATGTATGATGCCCGCGCCCGGTCCCCAGAACCCTATGTGATACCTGGCGGATACGGAGCGCAGGAAGTCATACACTTCCCTGTTGGCTGTCATTGCAGCCGGCAGATCGCTGTCAGCACCGGCATCTGCCTTTATGAGATGGTCGCAGTGCACCGACGCGGGCACAGCCACACGGTCTTTTCCTGCGTTCATGAACTGCAGCAACGCCATCTGAGCCGTCGCGTCCTGCATCGCCACACGGTCGGGGCGGAAGTCCACATAGTCGGTTCCGCGCTCATACCGCCTCAGTCCGTTCTCATCAAACAGATGGGCATACAGCACTTTCTCCGCATAAGTGAGCGGTCTGCCTAACAATCCTTTTACCTTCGCTACCTTATTATTATATGAAGAGTAGAAGCTCTTCAGCATTTCGTAATCCAGAATCATCTTATGTTGCTTTTGATTGGATGCAAATATACAAAAAAAAATCATATTTGCATCATTTCATTCAATATAGTTAGCAAACTGACATTAATATTTAAGCAAACCGATAAATATGTTGCATTTTTATACAAAAAGCAATGTCAGTGAACGCAATAGAGCTTGTCATGACATTTCCGGGCACAGCATGATTTATAAAAAAGCAGTGCCAGCGAGCGCAATGAGAGCTTGCTATGACATTGCCGAGCGCAGCCTGCTTTATATAAAAGCAGTGCCAGCGAGCGCAATGAGAGATTGCTGTGACATTGACTGCCGCAGAATGTTTTATAAAAAAGAAAAAATAAAAGTACAATGACCGACTCCTTGACCCTCTTACGTACTGCCGTCGTCATTCTGTTTTCCCCTCTTGTACGATTCTAACCATTGCATTTTCTGCATAATATGGAAAACAACAACATGCCGTCAGCACGGAATGCGGATGCGGCATGACGGCTGATTCGGGTCAAATCACATCTCTGCGAGCAGTCCCCGACACGCATCCTCGATGAGATCGAGGGCATAGTCGAAGTCGGAATCGTCACCGTAGTAAGGGTCGGGTATCTCACTGACACCGGCATGCGATGTCATATACGAGCCGAGCATCCTCACCTTGTCCCTCTGCTCAGGCGCGGACGCCATCGCCTTTACCGCCCGCACGTTGGCGTTATCCATCACAAGGATAAGGTCGAAACGGCTGAAGTCGGCTTCGGAAAGCTGCCGCGCCCTGCTGTCAAACCTGTATCCGCGCACCGCCCCGCGCCTGCGCATGCGGCTGTCGGGCAACTGTCCGACGTGCCATCCGCCTATTCCGGCGGAGTCGATGACGAATTCGTCACCGCGTCCGGCATTCTCCACAAGTGTCCTCATCACTCCCTCGGCAGCCGGACTGCGGCATATGTTGCCGAGACAGACAAACAACAGTCTTTTCTTATTTTTCTTCATCATCTTCGTTTAAAAGTGTCTGCGGTTCCGGTATGGGGTAGTTGGCGCTCTCCTTCACGCCGAGCGACTTCAGCTCGTTTGCCTTCTGCACTATGCTCTGGCGTCCTGTGTAAGCCTTGTTGTAGGCATCGTCGTAGTCCTTATGCAGCGTGTCGATGTCCTTCTTGAGCTTGTCGAACCTCTTGATGAACTCTCCCACGCGCTTTATCATCTCGTCCGCCATCTCGAAAACCTTCTTCTGGCTCTCGGTCTGTGCATACTGCCGCCATGCTATCTGAATCATTCTGAGTATCGCCATGAGGTTCTGCTGCCCGGTGATGAACACATGCCGGTCGAACGCCTCGCGCCAAATCTTGGGGTCGTGAGCCAGTGCCAGCTGCAGCGCGCCCTCGTTCGGCACGAACATTATGACAAAGTCGATTGCCCGCCGAGGCTTTGTGATGTATCGGCTGTAGTCCTTCCGCGCGAGGTTCACAGCCTGCGTGCGCACGCTTTTCACAAGGTCGTCGGCAAACTTGCGCTTGAGCGTCTCGTCGTCCGTATTCACATACTGATAGTAAGCGTCTATCGACATCTTCGAGTCTATCACTACGTCCTCGTTGTCGGGATAATGCAGTATGACGTCGGGAATCATCCTCTTGCCGCTCTCGTCGCTTACGACGATGTTGCCCTTGTCGTCCGTGATGGTCTGCTGCACGTCGTAGTCGGTTCCCAACTTGTATCCCTGCGCGTCGAGAATCTCGGTCAGCATGCGCTCTCCCCAGTTTCCCTGCGCCTTGTTGCCCCCTCTTATGACGTTGGTGAGCATCGTAGCCGTGCGGTCTATCTTCGTTGTCTGGTCGCTCATGGCCTTAAGCTGCTCTGAAAGTGACGCCGTGCTCTTTGCCGTCTCGCTGTTAGTGAGTCGTATAGCCTCCTGAAGCTGTTTGAGATTGTCGCGCAGCGGCTTGGTGATATTCTCCATACTCTCTGAGTTGTCAGCCTTCAGGCGGTCGGTGGTCTGGCTGAGCACCCTGGTAGCAAGGTTGGCGAACTGCTCCTGAACGGTCTTCAGCTGCTGGGCGAACTGCTCCTGCCTCATCTGCATCTCCTTGGAGTTGTGCTCCTTCTCTGCCTTCAGCTCGGCGGCAGAACGCTCCGCCTCCAACAACGCCTGCGTCAGTCTGCCGTTCATCTCCTCCGTTCCGGCTCTGGCGGCGTCGGTCTCCGCCCTGAGCTGCGCGGCAGTATGCTCCAGCTGCTCCGCCTTCTGCGCGGCAAGCGCAAGCTCCGTTCTCACCCCCCTTATCTTCGACTGCATGAAAAAGAAAGCCGTCACGCCGCCGACAACCATACCTATCATTAAATAAACTATCTCCATATTCCGGAATATTTTATACTTTCAACTGTCACGATGCAGCCGCCATGAAACCGCCGACGGCTGACATCGGTAAAGGAAAAAACACGTGGAAGCGCAAATATAATAAAATAAATCGGCTCCGCACGCCACTTTCCCGAAAATATTTAAAGTCTGACTGACAATCGGGTCTAATCTGTCTTTCGTCATGGCGGCGCACACATTGGTCTCAGGTTTGGCGCAAACGCCCGGACGAGGGCGTCACACCCGTCGTGCCATATGCATAATGTCGGTCAGAAAAAAATGTCTCCGGCATGCGTCATGAAGAATAAAACGCATATCCGCAACCACGCCGGGCATACATATATAATAATGTTTAACTGCTGACTTACACATTTTCCGCAATGTCCGGACGGGGAAATCATACTGTCACACCGGCATACGCATATAACCGTTTTATACAGTTTTATTATAAATTTTATTGTTCCAAACCATAAAAAAGCATGCTGTGTGCGCACACGGAGCACTTTTTTGGAAAAAAGGAATAAAATATTTTGGCAGACATAAAAAATGTCCTATCTTTGTAAACGTTATCCTGAAAACAATCTTTTTACCTTAATGGAAGAGACTAATACCTATTGAAGATTCGAAGCGGTCGCCTGTGAAGGTTGTCGCTTTTTTTATGCGGTGAAGCGAACAGGACAAGCTTGCACCCCGATATTAAAAAACACAAGACACAATGGACAACAACACAGCAGACTATATAAGACTCCTTGCGGAGAGATATGAGACGGCGGACTTTCTGAAAGACGACCCCAGCCTGTTCATGCACAAGGTGGAGGCGGCGGCAGACAGGGAGGTCATGGCGTTCGCGGCGTCGTGCCTGAGCTACGGCTCGCGCAAACAGTTCTTCCCGAAAATACAATACATGCTCGACAGCTCGGGCGGAAGGATGGACGAATGGGTGAGAAGCGGAAGCTTCCAGACAGACATTCCCGACGACGGCAGGTGCTACTACCGTCTCTATACGCGGCACGACGTGCACCGGCTACTGCACACCCTGCGCCTTCTTCTCACGGAGCACGGCAGCCTCGGACAGTTTGTCAGGGCGAACGCCACCGACGGCTACGGAGCGGTGAACGCCATATGCGCATACTTCGCGGCGCACGAGGCGAGCACGGTGATACCGCGCGACACCAAGTCGGCATGCAAGCGAGTGTGCATGTTCATGCGATGGATGGTGCGCGACAGTTCACCCGTCGACCTCGGACTGTGGACACGGTTCATCGACAAGCGCACGCTCATCATGCCGCTCGACACGCACGTGGTGCAGCAGTCGCAGCGGCTGGGACTCCTCCGTAGCCGTACAGCGTCGATGAGTGCGGCACGCCGTCTGACGCAGGCTATGCTGGAGGTGTTTCCCGACGACCCTCTGAAAGGCGACTTCGCGCTGTTCGGATACGGCGTAAACAAGGAGTGAGACGGAGGCTGTCACCATACAGGGCTGGAATACGGCGACAAGAGGCTGATTAGAGCCTTACTTTTACACGCAGCCAAGCAATATACATTTTAACATTTTTATGTTAACACACCTACGTAAAAACCCCGCCAGCCTTCCCACACCACAGATTCCGGACATCGCAAAAACACCTTCCATACCCCCATACACACCATTCCGGCATGCCATTCTCACGTTCCGGAGACTCCGAAGACACCGTTCAGCCATGCCATAAAGCCCGTTCCGCCATCCGGAAAAGCCTATTCCACACCTCAGAAAAGCCTCTTTCGCAATACGGAAAAGCCTCTTTCGCACCACCAAAAAGCCCGTTCCGCACCCCCTGAGAGTCCCCTCCGAAAGCCACCCACATACAACACACTGAGCCACAGACATTTACACACACCGTCAGAAAATCACATTTTTCAACCCAAAACACTCGCACGACATGAAAAACGCTCCCATCCTGACGTTCAATTTAACACTTGCCGCACCATAATTACCCCTACACGCACACGCAGCCCCGCCCTCATCCCCTCACCTTTTCCCCTCCTCACCCTCCCACCTTCTCACCCTCCCACCTCCTCCTTTACCTTTTCACCCTTTTACCTTTTTACCTCTACAAAGCCCTCTCACCTCCTCACCCTCCCACATCCTCACCGTCTCGCATTGTTTTTTATTTTATTTAACCATCCGACAATATAACTTACGATATTTTTCAATAAATTTGCAAATCATGAGAATAGACATTATCACAGTCTTGCCGGAGATGCTAGAAGGCTTCATAAACGAGTCAATACTCGCAAGGGCACAGAAGAAAGGACTGGCGGAGATACATCTGCACAACCTGCGCGACTACACCACAGACAAGTGGAGGCGCGTGGACGACTATCCGTACGGGGGATTCGCGGGAATGGTGATGCAGTGCGAGCCGATAGACCGGTGCATTTCGGCACTGAAGGCGGAGCGCAGTTACGACGAGGTGATATTCACGTCGCCCGACGGCGAACGCTTTGACCAGCACGTGGCAAACGACCTCTCGATGAAGGAAAACATGATAATACTGTGCGGGCACTACAAAGGCATAGACCAGCGGGTGCGCGACCATCTCATAACACGCGAGATAAGCATAGGCGACTATGTGCTCACCGGAGGCGAACTTGCAGCCGCCGTCATGGCGGACGCCATAGTGAGAGTGGTGCCCGGAGTGATAGGCGACGAGCAGAGCGCGCTGAGCGACTGCTTCCAGGACGACATGCTGTCTGCCCCCATCTACACGCGCCCGGCGGAATACAAGGGATGGAAGGTGCCAGAAATACTCCTCAGCGGCAACGAGGCGAAGATAAAGGAGTGGGAAATGGAGCAGGCTATGGAGCGCACAAGGCGGCTGCGGCCCGACCTTCTGGACAGATGACCGGCGCGGCGGCACTCCTCACGGCGCACAGGCAAGACCCGTAAACGCGACAAACGACAATAAAGATATGAAAAACCTGAACTTCCTAAGCAAAGCCCTATGCCTCATCACGATGCTCATGATATGCCGAACGGCGGCGGAGGCGGCATCCGTAGGAGACGGAAATGAGCTGCGCGTGGCTGTGGCAGGAGTGGCTCATGGTCATCTCAACGACATAATCTCGCGCATGGACAGGGGCGACTTCAAGGTAGTTGGCGTATGGGAGAAGGACGACCGCATGCGCCGCGACAACGGACTAATAAGGCACGACAGCACCATACCCGCCTTTGCCGACCTCGGAGAGATGCTCGACACCACGCGACCGGAGGCTGTCGTGGCTTACGGACCGATATACGACCACATGGAAGTGGTGGAGGCTTGCGCGCCGAGAGGCATACACGTGATGGTGGAAAAGCCGCTGGCGGTGAACATCAGGCATGCCCGCCGCATGGCAAAGCTGGCACGCGGGCACGGCATACTGCTGCTCACAAACTATGAGACGAGCTGGTACAGCTCAAACCACGAGGCATACCGCATGGTGAAGGACGGCATCATAGGCGACATCACACGCATACTTGTATACGACGGACACCAAGGTCCGATAGAGATAGGGTGCGGAAAGGATTTCACAACGTGGCTTACCGACCCGGTGATGAACGGCGGAGGCGCCATAACCGACTTCGGATGCTACGGCGCCAACCTCGCCACGTGGCTCTTCGGAGGGCGGAAGCCGCTGAGCGTATATGCCGTGACAAACAGCCAGAAACCCGAAAAATACCCTAAAGTGGACGACGACGCCACAATCATACTGCAATATCCAGGCGTCACGGTGCAGCTTATGCCGTCGTGGAACTGGCCCATGAACCGCAAGGACATGTACGTCTACGGCTCGAAGGGATATATATACCAAAGCGCGCCGTCGCGCATGTCGCTATACAGGAACGGGAAGGAGAGCGACGTGAAACCCACGCCTCTCGAAGCTCCATACGACGACTCGTTCCGCTATCTGAAGGCTGCCGTGCGAGGAGAGATAAAGGTGAACGCCACCGACCTCGCCTCGCTGGAGAACAACCTTACCGTAGTGGAGATTCTTGACGCGGCGGTGAAAAGCGCGCGGAAAGGGAAACCGGTGCGCCTGAGATAAGCAGACGGTGCGCCGCGACACAACCGACACAAGCCTGCCAACGGAGAAACGGAGCCCACTCCGGAGCAGACAACATAACAATACGTTGGGCTACACATTTAAAACCTAAATTAAACATGAGAGAATTGACAGTACTTCCACAGTTGGGATTTACAGAAGCGCTGGGCGCGGCATGTAAGAAGGTAACACAGTTCAAGGGTCGTTCGCGCCGTTCAGAGTACTGGTGGACTTACCTTACGGTATTCATCATCAACTTCATTTGCTCGTTCATACCGTCCATAGGAACCTTGATATCGATTCTGCTGGGCTTGGCGATGATACCTATCACATTCCGCCGCCTGCACGACACGGGCAGAAGCGGATGGTGGTATGGCGTCAGCATGATATGCGGAACCATATACATCATTGTTGCATGTTCTCTTGTCATCGCCGCTCTCGGTGGCAGTGCGTCCGCGGCAGACCTGAGCTCGATGTCGTCGGAGGAAATAGTGGAGGCTCTGATGGAAGGTCCGGCAATGGGATTCATCGGCATCGGATTGCTGGCTGGAATCATCTACGGCATCATCCTGCTCATATTCTACTGCCAGGACAGTCAGAAGGAGGAGAACAAATACGGTCCGTCACCGAAATACGTAGAGGAAAACGCCGACGCGGAAAGTCAGGACACAATGCAGACAATGGCATAAGCAAGCGGCAGGACACCTGCCTTGCGCTGACGTGACACGTCATCAGAGAACATTCGCGCGGCTACTTCGCACCGCCATAATCCTTACAGAAGGCTTCGCCAAGCGCGAAGCCTTCCTCGTAGAGAGCCTCCAGCTTCTTCGTATCTTTCTCTATCCGGTCCACCTCCATGGGTCGCTGGGGACGTATGCAGGTGATGCGTCCCTCCTGCTCCAGCCGGTCTATCATGTCGAGCTGGCGGTTGTACACCTCTATCCTGTGGCTCAACGCCACGCGCAGACGCGGATAGTCGCGGTAGATGAAGCGCGGAATCTTAATGTCGCGGCTGTCGTTGCGGTAGCCCTTATTGCGGGTCAGCACCACCACATTGTGGCTGTAGCCCTTCTGCATGGCATGTTCCACGGGTATGCTGTCTACTATTCCCCCGTCGAGCATGGGTTTTCCGTCCACAAAGACAATCTTGCTCACATACGGAAGGCTGCTCGACGCGCGCACCACATCGAGCGCGCGCTGACGGTCGTGACGCTCTGATAGATATTCGGCAAGACCTGTTCGGCAGTTGGTTGTCACCATCTCAAACTCTGTCTCGCTCTTGAAGAACGTGTCGAAATCGAAAGGTATGTAACTGTTCGGAAACTTGTCGTAAAGCAGTTTCTGGTCGAATATGCTGCCCTGCGTGAACAGATAGCGCAGCCCTATGTAGTCGTAGCGCGCCAGATAGTCGATGTTGGAAATGCGGGCGCGGCGCGGCTGGCGGCTGACATACGACATGCCGTTGCACGCCCCAGCCGAAACAGCCACGACATAAGGAAAATACAAACCGTGCTTCATGAACGAATCGAGCACTCCGGTGGTGAAAACGCCACGCATGCCACCACCTTCAAGCACAAGCCCCGTATTGTTGTCCATCTGCGAAAAAAACGTTTAAATCACTCTGCAAAATTACACATTTTAAATATAAAAGTTGTAACTTTGCAATCAATTGACACGAATTTTTAATATATGTTTGACAAACAGACCTACGTAAACCGCCGGGCAAGGCTCAGAAGTCTTGTGAACGACGGCATAATAATTATTTTCGGCAACAACGAGTCGCCCTGTAACTACCCGAGCAACGGTTATTATCCGTTCAGACAGGACTCTTCGTTCCTGTATTATTTCGGTCTGAACAGAGACGGACTCGTAGGAGTCATCGACATAGACAACAACAGTGAGACTGTCTTCGGCAACGATATCGACATCGAGGACATCGTATGGTATGGCAGCGTGGACAGCGTTCACGACCTCGCCGCACAGGTAGGCGTGGAGCACACGGCACCGATGCGCGCGCTGAAAAACACATGCAACGAGGCTCTGAGGCAGAAACGCAGGATACATTTCCTGCCGCCCTACCGCCACGACATAAAGATACAGATATTCGATTTGCTCGGAATACACCCGGTGCAGCAGAAGGAAGCCGCAAGCATGGAGCTGATAAAAGCGGTGGTGAGCATGCGTTCGGTGAAGGAGCAGCAGGAAATAGAGGAGCTGGAGAGGGCTGCCGGGATAGGCTATCTCATGCATACCACTGCCATGAGGCTTACACGTCCCGGAGTGACGGAGAAGTTCGTGGGCGGTCAGGTAGACGGAATAGCCCACTCATACGGTGCCATGACGAGCTTCCCCACAATATACAGCCAGCACGGAGAGATAATGCACGGCAACCCGTCGATGAGCGTTCTGCAGGCAGGACGGCTCGCGCTGTGCGACGCCGGAGCAGAGACCATCAACAACTATTGCTCGGACAACACGCGCACAATGCCTGTAAGCGGCACCTTCACACAGCGTCAGCTGGAGATATACAGCATAGTCGAGGCGTGCCATGACCACGTGCTGGAGGTGGCGAAGCCTGGAGTGAAATACTTCGACGTCCATCTTGCAGTGTGCCGCCTGATGACCGAACGCCTGAAAGAGCTCGGACTGATGAAAGGCGACACCGATGAGGCGGTGGCAGCAGGCGCGCATGCCATGTTCCTGCCGCACGGACTGGGACACATGATGGGCATGGACGTGCACGACATGGAGGGTCTCGGTCAGACAAACGTGGGCTTCGACGAGGAGACACGACCCAATCTTGAGCAGTTCGGGACAAACGCCCTGCGCATGGGACGACGCCTTCAGAAGGGCTTCGTGGTCACCGACGAGCCGGGAATATACTTCATCCCCGCGCTCATAGACGAATGGAAAGCCGACGGACACTGCAAGGAGTTCATCAACTTCGACCTGCTCGAGACCTACAAGGACTTCGGAGGAATACGCATCGAGGACGATATCCTCATAACAGAAGACGGATGCCGCTTCATCGGAGAGAAGAGAATACCTTATCATCCGAAAGATGTCGAGGCTTTCATGCAGAACAATCAATAAAAAACAAACCACATAACAACACACTATGAAGAAGATTATGACACTTGCGTTCCTCGCCATGGTGGCCATGGGAGTGAGCGCCCAGGACAAGAAAGAGAACAGTAACAAGCCTGTTTTCACCGTTGTCAAGGAGAATCCGATTACAAGTATCAAGGACCAAAGCCGCAGTGGAACATGCTGGGACTACTCTACGCTTGCCTTCTTTGAGAGCGAAATACTCAAGGCAACGGGCAAGACATACGACCTCTGCGAGTCTTTCGTGGCTAACAAGAACTACATGGAGCGTGCCATTCAGGTGGTAAGACTGCACGGCGACTGCCAGTTCTCACAGGGAGGATCGGCATACGACGTCTATCATGTGCTGAAAACATACGGCATCTGCCCCGAAGACGCGATGCCGTTCCCTGGTTCTCTCTACGGTGACTCGCTTAACAACTTCAACGAGTTCTTCTCTCTGATGGAACCGTATGTAGCCGCCGTTTCGAGGAGCAAGGCTAAGAAGATATCCGGACAGTGGAAGGTCGGACTGCAGGGCATACTCGACGCTTATCTCGGAAAATGCCCGGAGAGCTTCACATATGAGGGAAAGACATACACTCCGAAGTCGTTTGCGGCAAGCCTCGGACTCGACTGGAACAACTATGTCACCGTAACAAGCTACACACACCATCCTTTCTACACCAAGTTCCCGGTTGAGGTACAGGACAACTGGCGCAACCCGGGTTCATGGAACCTGCCCATCGACGACATGGCACGCATCATCGACAACGCCGTGATGAACGGTTACACAGTGGCATGGGGCGGTGACGTGAGCGAGGAAGGATTCACACGCTCAGGTCTCGCCTACTCTTACGACACCGACGCTATGCAGAGCTATGCAGGCAGCGACATGGCACGCTGGCTCAAACTGTCGTCTTCGAAGAGGACAAACATCATCGACTCGCTCGGATGCAAGGTTCCGGAGCTCACTCCTACACAGGAGAAGCGTCAGGAACGCTTTGACAACTGGGAGCTGACAGACGACCACGGAATGCTCATCTTCGGTATCGCGAAGGACCAGAACGGCAAGGAATACTACATGGTGAAGAACTCATGGGGCGAAGCCGGTGACTATAAAGGCATATGGTATATGTCGAAGAACTTCATCGTTGCCAACACAATGGACTACATGGTGAACATCAACGCCATACCTAAGGACATCCGCAAGAAGATGGAGGACGCTGTGAAGAAAGCCGGCATCGGTGAATAAAACCGCACGGCAAACGCTTACAGGACTGCGGAGCAGGGAAACGCACACACCGGCACATTCCGGATGGAATGGAAGGTGAGGCGGAACGGACCTGCCCCGCAGTCTTTTTTTATACATGCCTGACCGAATAAGGCAATCTGAAAACATAGTATCATTGCGCTCGCTTGCACTGTTTTTACATAAAACAGGCTGCGCTCGGCAATCTGAAAGCAAGCTTTCATTGCCCTCGCTTGCACTGTTTTTTTTACAAAAACGCATTATCCATACAATGATTTCCATTTTTATTTTGTAACTTTACGGGCAGTTTGTGCGTGTCAATCCGCACATTCGCCTCATGCAGAATAAAAAAACTAAACTATATAATGCTTTTCAAATGGAATTACAAACCACCGACATCCGAAGAGATAAAGGCGGCTGAAGAGTTAGGAGAAAAGCTTAACATAAGTCCGATTCTTGCCGGTCTGCTCATAAAACGCGGCATAACGACCGAGTCGGCAGCCAAACGCTTCTTTCATCCGCAACTGTCTGACCTCATAAATCCCTTTCTGATGAAAGACATGGATGTCGCTGTCGACAGACTGAACGACGCCATGGGAAGGAAAGAACGCATAATGGTGTACGGCGACTACGACGTCGACGGATGCACGGCAGTGGCATTGGTGTACCGCTTTCTGCTTCAGTTCTACTCCAACATAGAATATTACATACCCGACAGATACGATGAAGGATACGGCTTAAGCAAGAAAGGCATAGACTATGCGCATGCAAACAACGTGAAGCTTATCATAATACTCGACTGCGGAATAAAGGCAGCCGAGGAGATAGCCTATGCCAAATCGCTCGGTATAGACTTCATAATATGCGACCATCACGTGCCCGACGAGGACATGCCGCAGGCAGTTGCCATCCTCAACCCTAAGCGCAGCGACGACACCTATCCCTTCAAGCATCTGTGCGGATGCGGCATCGGATTCAAGTTCATGCAGGCTTTCGCCAAGAACAACGGCATTCCGTTCTCACGGCTCATGCCGCTGCTCGACCTGTGTGCGGTAAGCATAGCAGCCGACATAGTGCCGGTGACCGACGAGAACCGCATACTCGCCTATCACGGACTGAAGATTCTAAACCAGAACCCGAGCACCGGACTGAAGGCGATAATAGACATCTGCGGACTGAACAACCGCGAGATAGCCATGAGCGACATCGTTTTCAAGATAGGACCACGCATCAACGCGTCGGGAAGAATAGAGAACGGACGTGAGAGCGTAGACCTTCTTGTGGAGAAAGAGTTCTCGCATGCGCTGGAGAAAGCTAAGCACATAGACTGCTACAACGAACAACGCAAGGACATAGACAAGCAGATGACCGAGGAGGCAAACCAGATCGTGGCTCGCCTGGAAAGCCAGCGTCACCGCTCGTCCATCGTCCTTTACGACGAGAACTGGAAGAAGGGAGTCATCGGCATCGTAGCCTCGCGCCTAACGGAAATATATTTCAGACCCACAGTTGTGCTCACGCGCGACGGCGACCTTGCAACAGGCTCGGCACGGAGCGTCACGGGCTTCGACGTATATTCGGCGATAAAAAGCTGCCGCGACATCCTTCTCAACTTCGGCGGACACACGTATGCCGCCGGACTGACTCTGAAGTGGGACGACATACCCGAGTTCAGACAGCGGTTCCAGAAATACGTAGACAACCACATACAGCCCGAACAGACCGAGGCGATGCTCAACATCGACACCGTGATAGACTTCAAGGACATCACCAAAAGACTGCACAACGACCTTAAGAAGTTCTCACCCTTCGGTCCGTGCAACCCGAAACCCATCTTCTGTACGGTGGGAGTGTACGACTACGGTACAAGTAAGGTGGTGGGAAGGGAGCAGGAACACATCAAGCTTGAGCTTGTAGACTCCAAGTCGAGCAACGTTGTCAACGGCATAGCATTCGGTCAGAGCGCATCGGCAAGGTACATAAAGTCGAAGCGCAGTTTCGACATCGCCTACACACTCGAGGACAACGTATTCAAGAAAAACATGGTTCAGCTGCAGATAGAGGACATACGTCCGGCGGAAGAAGAGGATAACGTACAGGCGGAACCGCACCCGTTCTAAAACAACACCACAAAACCCGACCTTCGTGAGCAACGGCTCTGACAGATACACAAGGATACTCCGGCAATACTGGGGGCACTCAGCGTTCAGGGGAATACAGCGTGACATAATAGAAAGCATCGGCAGCGGACACGACACTCTCGGACTGATGCCGACCGGAGGAGGCAAGTCGATAACCTTTCAGGTACCGGCTCTTGCCGCCGAAGGGGTGTGCATTGTCATCACCCCACTCATCGCGCTGATGAAAGACCAGGTGTACAACCTGCGCCGCCGCGGCATACTGGCTGCCGCAATATACTCGGGCATGACGCGCCACGAGATATTGCGCACGCTCGAGAACTGCATACTCGGAAGCACCAAGGTGCTTTACGTCTCTCCGGAACGCATTGCCTCAGAGCTGTTCAAGACAAAACTGCGCCACATGAAGGTGAGTTTCATCACCGTGGACGAGGCTCACTGCATCAGCCAGTGGGGATATGACTTCAGACCGTCATACCTCCACATTGCCGACATCAGGCAGATAAAACCGGAGGCTCCGCTGCTCGCCCTCACAGCAACGGCTACAAGACAGGTCGCCGACGACATTCAGGAGAAACTGAAGTTCAAGGACGGCAACATGTTCCGCATGAGTTTCGAGCGCAAGAACCTTGCCTACATCGTGCGGCATGCCACAGACAAGCGCGGCGAGATGCTGCATATACTGCGCAGCGTGAGGGGAAGCGCCATAGTGTATGTGAGGAGCCGGAAACGCGCCTCGGAGATAAGCGGGTGGCTGGAGGAGAACGGCGTGGAGGCGACATTCTATCATGCGGGGCTCGAACACTCAGTGAAGGACGAGCGGCAGAAACTGTGGCACGACGACGTGAAGCGCGTCATGGTGGCTACAAACGCCTTCGGCATGGGCATAGACAAGCCTGACGTGCGCGTGGTGATACACTTCGACTGCCCCAGCTCGCTCGAGGCTTACTTCCAGGAAGCGGGACGTGTCGGGCGCGACGGGATGAAGTCGTATGCCGTGATGCTCTATAACGGCAGCGACGACACCAAACTCCAGAAGCGCATAGCCGACGAGTTTCCGGAGAAGGAATACATCCGCAGCGTGTACGACCATCTCGCCGGATTCTTCCAGATTGCCGTGAACAACGGCTGCGGACACACATTCATGTTCGACATAAGGAAATTCTGCCGCACATACAAGCTCTTCCCGGTACAGACCGACGCCGCGCTGAAGATACTCGAACGTGCCGGATACATTGAATACAACACCGACCCGAACTCCGACCCGCGCATTGTCTTCCTCATTTCGCGCGACCATCTTTACATGCTCAACGAACTCTCGCCGCTTGAGGACAGACTCATAACCACCCTGCTGAGAAACTACGGCTCGCTGTTCATCGACTACACTTACATCGACGAGGACATGATAGCCGCGCAGGCAGGACTCACAAGCCAGCAGATATACCTCCTACTGAAAGGGCTCACGCAGAAACGCATACTCCACTTCGTGCCGCGAAGCAAGACGCCTTTCATCACTTATACGCGCGACAGGGTGGACGGCGAGGACCTCATCATAACCCGCGACGTGTACGAAGACCGAAAGGAACAGTTCGCAAAAAGGATAAACACCGTAATAGGATATGCCACCAACGACAACGTATGCCGTAGCAGGCAACTGCTGAGATACTTCGACGAGCCGCGCTCGACAGACTGCGGACAGTGCGACGTGTGTCTGGCGCACAAGAGGATGCCCGACACCGAGCGTCTGCTCAGGGATGCGAGGAACATGATAACCGCACTTCTCGACGACAGAAAGAGGCATCATCTCACCGAACTGCTCTCGCTCCGGCTGCCCTCTGACGCTCTCGACACGGCTCTGGAACAGCTTATAGCCGAGGAGACGATACACGTTGAGAGCAGTTATGTGTATATAGAAGACTGACACCGCGGCTTTGCATAAATATACGGAAACACACCTTGCGTCATGAATAAATATTCACCGTAACCTGAAAATACCGCCGTTTTTCTGTCCTGACGACTCTTCGGGCGCAAATACGCGAGCTTTCAGCGTTTCACATACATCATTGACAATCAGGCATTTGCATCATCCCGACAATCCGTACCGCCCATTCCGCCTCGCCAAAGAGCCCCTTTCACATCCCCAAAGAGCCTCTTCCGCACCCTCAAAAAGCCTCTTTCACACCTCCAAAAAGCCTCTTTCACCCCCTCAAAAAGCCCATCCCATCCTCTCAAAAAACCTCTCCCGCGCCTCCAACCCCCGTCCCGCGTCCTCAAAAAGCCTTTCCCACACTCCCACCCCCTCACTTTCTCACCCTCTCACCCTTTCTCACTTCCTCCCCCTCTCACCTTTTCCCGTTTTCCGTTGTCAATATTTTTTACTTCCGGAATGAATAAATATACATTTCAAGCAGGTTAAACCCGAACAGAATATAAGGCTTCCATTCTCATTTCGTGCTGCTGTCATCCGGATTGTATTCGGCTTTACAGAAGATGTAGAGGGCTACACCGGGAAAAAGATGGAGACAAAATGACGACAGCGGTACGGAAGAAGAATGAAGAGCTGACAATAAATCTTAAAGGTACAACAGGCGTTCTGATGACCTATCTGGGTTAAAACCGGAATACGACACTGCTGAAGCGGTGAGGGAAAAGCATGGTGAGACGACAGTCAGACAGCAAGACAGCCACGGCGGCTGACGGCATGTAAGAGTTTAACCCCTACATGCTACAGAACAGACTCACGAAGAACGGCACACTCATGTCCACAAGCATGCCGTGCAGGATGGCTACAGGCATCACCTCCTTACCAGAATACCGCGTGATGGAAGGCAGCAGCACATCCATCGAGTTAACCCCTGCGGCGGAGATGGGAGCAAGCTTTCCGAAGTAGCGGCGTATGAGAGGAGCCGCCACAAGCGACATCATCTCGCGCATGATGTTGCTCAGCAGGGCTATCGTACCGAGCTCGGTGGCTATCTGCAGACCCACCGACGGCTCCTTGAACTGTGTTATCAGTATTGACGAAAGCGAATAGTAGGCGAACCCGCTGCCCACAGCCATGCAGTCGAACACGCTCCAGCGGCTCAGCAGAAGACTCGCGGCGGCAGAGAAAAGCAGCGTGCCCGTGATGGTGGCGACAGGCACAAGCAATATCTTCGGGCTGACATGCCTCAGGCTCTCGCGCAGTTCCCTGTTGCCGCCGATGCCCATTCCCACCTGCAACATGAGCGCATAGAGTATGCAGAGAGATATGCCGTGTATGTCGGCGTCTATTTCAAGATACGCGCCTGCGACACATCCGGCGACGAACATAGCCACAACAGACATGCTATTTTTCATCCTTCTCACCTCCTTTCCTGAAAAACAGCCGCGTCACAACGCGCGCGGCGATGACGCTTCCGCTCATTCCGAGTATGGCAAGTATGGCTGCCTGCCATCCGAAACTTCCCAGATTTGACGTTATCACACTGTTTGAACCTACTGAAAGACCAAGCACGAAGAGCAGCACGAAGATGGTTACGGAGGTGCTCTTCTCTATCTTCTCCAGTCTCTTTCCGTCACGCAGGAAATGCCCTATAAGCATACCTGCCAACATGGTGAATACTATGCTGAACATGATTTGTGTTTTCTGTTTTGATAAAAATATATGTATAGGATGCCGACAACGGCACGGCGCACCGGTCAAAGTGGCGGCGCCATAAAGTGTCATGCCTCATCCTGGCGGCACGACTCAATCAGATGAAAAGACGGGAAGAATAATCAGATGAATCCGCTGAACCAATGGACATGCACGGTATGACTGATGTCGGTGCCTCTGTAAAGCCCGCCGTCACGCCGCTTTCCACATATTATATATAATGTATAGTTCATCGGATATCTCTTTTTTTATATTTTGAGCTGACGCAATCGGACGTAATAAGAACCTGTTCTTATATTCCCGAGTGCGGTTTTTATTTCACTAAGCTAATGCAATCGGACGTAAAGAAAACTTGCTTTTACTTTCCCGAGTGCAGCTTAGCTTATACAAAGCTGATGCAAACGAGCGCAGTGAGAGCTTGCTCTTACACTGCCGAGTGCAGCTTAGCTTATACAAAGGTAATGATTTTATGCATATTTCGCAAATAAATATACAAAAAACGTGCCATTAAGGTATATTATCACATGGCGGATATTTGTATAATTGGCACATAAGAAGTAATTTTGTACGTCTTTTCACAACTACGCCATGAGCCGGTTATACGATAAAGGAAATCTCACCGAAGGTGGCATCACCGTCACAATGCTCCGTTTCGCGCTGCCGCTGATGCTCGGCAACCTGCTGCAACAGTGCTACAACATAGCCGACACACTCATCGTGGGTCGTGTCCTCGGTCCCGACGCGCTGGCAGCCGTAGGCTCGTCGTATGCCCTCATCGTGTTTGTCACGTCCGTATTCATCGGTCTGTGCATGGGCTGCAGCGCGCTTTTCTCCATACACTACGGTGCCCGCGACCTGAAGGCATTGCGCCGCAGCGTGTACTCGTCGATGCTCATCATAGGCGGAACGACGCTCGCCCTCAACGCGGCGGCACTCATTTTCCTCAATCCCATAATCCGTCTCATGCAGACACCAGCCGAAGTGGAGCGGCTCACATACGACTATCTGTTCGTCACCTTTTGCGGAATGGTGCCCGTGTGCGTGTACAATTTCTACGCTTTCCTGCTGCGGGCGATAGGCAACTCCGTCGTTCCGCTGGTGTTCCTCGGTGTCTCAGTGGTGCTCAACATCGCGCTCGACCTCACTCTCATCCTCTCGATGGGCATGGGAGTGGAGGGTGCCGCGCTTGCCACGGTGGCGGCACAGACCGTCGCGGCAGCCGGACTGTGCATTTACACACGCCGGCGCTATCCGGAGCTTAACCTCACACGAGCCGACTGCAAGACCGACATGGAGTCGCTCCGGCGTGTCTCCTCATGGTCGTTTCTCACATGCCTGCAACAGTCTGTCATGAATTTCGGCATACTGATGGTGCAGGGTCTTGTCAACAGTTTCGACACATCGGTGATGGCAGCGTTCGCCGCCGCGGTGAAGATAGACTCGTTCGCCTACATGCCAGTGCAGGATTTCGGCAACGCCTTCTCAACGTTCATCGCACAGAACTTCGGCGCCGGGCGCGCCGGACGCATAAGGCGCGGCATCCGCAGTGCCGTCATCGTCACCACACTCTTCTCACTTGCCGTATCGGCACTGGTGTTCTGGCTGTCTCCATGGCTCATGTCGCTGTTCGTGTCTGAGGCTGAAAGCGGGATAATAGCAATCGGTGTGGAGTATCTCCGCATCGAAGGCAGCTTCTATGTAGGCATCGGCTGGCTGTTCCTTCTCTACGGACTCTACCGCGCCGTCGCCCTGCCCTCGATGTCGGTCGTACTCACCGTGGTGTCGCTCGGCACCCGCGTGGCTCTGGCATACGCTCTTGCCGCCATCCCGTCGGTGGGATACACCGGCATATGGTGGTCGGTGCCGATAGGCTGGGCACTGGCTGACATCACCGGACTGTGGTATTACCGTCGGCGGCGCGACACGCTGATGAGTTTCGGAGGATGCCGCATGACCGCTACGCAATGATCATGGCATAGCGTTGACACAATACATATAAAACATCACTTCATGTTTTTTAAGACACGGCACATGGCAAGTCTTGAAAATATTGCTTATCTTTGAAAAACAGACAGGCACATGTCAAGTGCAAAAGACATACGCCTGCACATTGGCATAACAGCGGCTGTGGCATACAGCGGCAACGTCACACGGAGACAGACATTATAATATTGTACAGGAAAAGAAAGGAGACAATCACAATGCTGGCATACACTTACATCGGAAAAGGGCACTTCGGACTGACAGAAAAACCCGTGCCCGAACTGCAGGACCCGCGCGACGCCATCGTGAGGGTGACGCTCGGGAGCATCTGCACGAGCGACCTGCACATAAAGCACGGCAGTGTTCCGCGCGCCGTACCGGGCATCACCGTAGGTCATGAGATGGTGGGCATAGTGGAAAAGACAGGCGCGGAGGTGACGAACGTCAGACCGGGCGACCGCGTGACAGTGAATGTGGAGACCTTCTGCGGCGAATGTTTCTTCTGCCGTAAGGGCTACGTGAACAACTGCGAGGACCACGACGGAGGCTGGGCTCTCGGTTGCCGCATCGACGGAGGGCAGGCTGAGTATGTCCGTGTGCCGCATGCCGGACAGGGACTCAACCGCATACCCGACGGCGTAAGCGACGAACAGGCTCTCTTCACGGGCGACATCCTCGCCACAGGATACTGGGCTGCGCGCATATCGGAGATTGATTCGGACGACACTGTGCTCATCATCGGAGCCGGACCGACGGGCATCTGCACCCTGCTGTGCGTCATGCTGAAGAGCCCGCGACGCATCATCGTGTGCGAGAAATCGCGGGAGCGCGCCGCCTTCGTGCGCAGACATTATCCCGGAGTGGTTGTCACCGGTCCGGAAAACTGCGCCGCTGTCGTATCGGAAAACAGTCTCCACGGTGGCGCGGATGTGGTGATTGAGGTGGCGGGGAGCGATGACACGTTCCGCATGGCGTGGCAGTGCGCGCGTCCGAACGCCATCGTCACGGTGGTGGCGCTTTACGACCATCCGCAGACATTGCCCCTTCCAGACATGTACGGAAAGAATCTCACGTTCAAGACCGGCGGTGTCGACGGCTGCGACTGTGAGGAGATACTGCGCCTTATAGCCGAAGGCAAGATAGACACGACACCGCTCATCACCCACAGGTTCGGTCTCTCGCAGATAGATGAGGCTTACCGCGTGTTCGAGAACCGCCTTGACGGGGTGATAAAGGTAGCCATAAGCAACGACACTCAGACGGGTGTCACAACACCATAAGTACGCTTCGCGACGCCAATGACGGCATCCGCAGCATGCTGACGCGCCCTACTGGGACACCGGCTCAGCCTCTTCCGCCGCCTTATAATAACGACAACATACATGCAGGACATCATGTCGGTAATGATGTCCTGCATTTTTTATTTTATATACAGCCCCGCCTGAAACAGCGTTTTTCCCATACCTGACAGCCAACACAGACCTTATTCCCAATCAGCCATCGGCATACAGCGCACGTGAAACTTACGATTTGTCATTCTGATTGGATATTTTGTTACAATCAGAAAGCCGTTCCCGTCATATGAGAAAGCAACTGTAAGACAGTCGAATTATATTTTCCAAAAGTCAGAATAAATATTATTTCAATTTCAATTATTATTAATTTTGCATCAGAAACGATACAAAAAGACAGATATTATTATATTTTAGTTTCATAAAGACATACAAACCAAGACTCAGGAAACAACATATGCAATAACTTAAAAGGCAAAAGTATGATGAACAACCGTTTAAAAGAGAGCACATTCCTGCTGTTATCATTTATTGCGACCGTGCAGACGGCACACGCGCAGGACAGACCCGAAGTATCAGTAGGTGCCGACATAGTGAGCGGATACATATGGCGCGGTCAGGAGCTTGGCGGTTTCAGTGTCCAGCCATCGGCTTCGCTGTCATGGAAAGGACTGTCTCTTTCGGCATGGGGTTCGGCAAGTCTTGAGAGCGAATACGCCAAAGAGTTCGACCTTACACTCGGTTATGCCACAGGAGGATTCAGCATTTCGCTGACCGACTACAGCTTCAGCAAAGGCACAAACTTCAAGAGCGGAAGCATGATAGAGGGCAAATATTTCCATTACGGCAGCCGTTCCACACTCCATGTGTTTGAGGCACAGGTGGGCTACGACTTCGATGTGGTGGCTGTAAACTGGCATACCAACATCGGAGGGAACGACGGCAGACGCTCAAACGGCAAGAGAGCATACTCCTCCTACGTCTCCGCCACGGCTCCGTTCAGGCTCGGCGGCATAGACTGGAACGCCACAATAGGTGTCACACCGTGGGAGACGACCTTCTACAACAACGGCTGTGACGGTTTCGAAGTGTCCGAGCTAAGCCTCGGGGCGTCCAAGACCATCCGCGTGACCGAACGTTTCGGTCTGCCGCTGTCGGCAAAGGCGATATGGAATCCCGCTACCGAGAACGCATACTTCACCGTGGGTCTGAGTCTGTGAAACTCAATAACGATATCCGGCAACACATCCATACATTATATAATAATATAAAAAGACACATCATTATGAAGAAAATTGAAGCAATCATCCGCCGCACCCGGTTTGACGATGTTAAGGAAGCGCTGCTTGAGGCGGACATTGAATGGTTCTCATACTATGAAGTAAGAGGTGTGGGAAAGACACGCGAGGCGCGCATCTACCGCGGAGTGGCATACGACACAAGCTCCATTGAGCGCATCCTCATATCCATTGTCGTGAGAGAGAAAAACGTGGAGAAGACCATTCAGGCGGTCATGAAGGCGGCATATACGGGCGAGATAGGCGACGGACGCATATTCGTCATACCCGTGGAAGACGCCATACGCATACGCACGGGAGAGCGTGGCGACATCGCGCTCTACAACGCCGAGCACGAGAAATAGCGGCAGACATGAGAGAAGAAAGCATAAGACAACAACAAAAATAAAGTGAACGACATCATGACAACAGCAATATCACTCAATTCAGGAAACACTGCATGGCTCATCATGGCAACCGTTCTTGTGCTGATGATGACCATTCCGGGCATCGCCCTGTTCTATGGCGGACTCGTGAGAAGGAAAAACATGCTCAGCGTTATAATGCAGAGCCTCTCCATAGTAGCCGTTATCAGCATCATATGGGTTGTCTTCGGCTACAGCCTCGCGTTCGGATCAGGATTCGACGGAAACCTTTTCCGCTATGGCATAGGCGGATTCGACAAGGTGATGCTCAAAGGCATAAGCCTCGACACCATCACTACGGGCGGCATACCCGAACTGCTCTTCGTCATGTTCCAGTGCATGTTCGCCGTCATAACGCCCGCCCTCATCCTCGGAGCATTCGCAGAGCGCGTGAAGTTCTCTGGCTTCCTGATGTTCACAATACTGTGGAGCGTGTTCGTATACATGCCGATGGCGCACTGGGTATGGGGCGGAGGATTCCTCATGGAGATGGGAGCCATCGACTTCGCGGGCGGTACCGTGGTGCACATCAACGCCGGAGTGTCGGCTCTTGTGATGGCTCTGCTCGTGGGACGCCGCAATGACTACCGACCGGGAAAGCCCATCACGCCCCACAACATACCGTTCGTGTTCATCGGAACGGCACTTCTCTGGCTCGGATGGTTCGGTTTCAACGCCGGCAGCGGACTCGCAGCCGACGGACTGGCAGCCAACGCTTTCCTCGTGACACACATAGCGACGTGCGTCGCGGCAGTCTCGTGGATGACCGTAGACTGGATTGTCAACAGGAAGCCCACCACCGTAGGGGCGTGCACCGGAGCCGTCGCCGGACTTGTGGCGATAACACCCGCCGCCGGCACGGCAGACATTCCGGGAGCCATATGCATCGGACTCGTCGCCTCACTCGTATGCTTCTGGATGGTGGCTGTGGTGAAACCGAAGTTCGGATATGACGACGCTCTCGACGCATTCGGCGTTCACGGCATGGGCGGAATGGTCGGTTCGGTGCTCACGGGGGTGTTCGCCACGAGAGCCGTGACGGGTGCCGACGGTGTCCAGGGCGCGCTCTACGGCGACTGGCACCAGCTCTGGGTGCAGACAGCCACGACCCTCATATCAGTCGTCTTCAGCGCGGTGATGACGTTCGTCATATTCCGTATCACCGACGCAGTGTGCGGTATAAGGGTCATGAGACGCGTCGAGGAGGAAGGACTCGATGTCTACGAGCACGGTGAGGCGGCGTACGACATGTAGTATGCAGCACACAATATGATGGCAATTAATTTGGAACATCTGCTTATAAGCAGCTTATTGCAAAACAAGATAAATAACAACAACCAACTAAAACAACACAACAATTATGTCGAGTTTAAGATTCAGAGTAGTTGAAAAGGCTTTTCAGACCAAAGCCAGGGAATTTCCAATACCGGAGGAAAGACCGAGTGAGTATTTCGGAAAATACGTGTTCAACCGCGAGAAGATGTTCAAATATCTCCCGGGCGACGTGTTCGCCAAGCTCGTGGACGTGATAGACAACGGCGCGGCACTCGATAGCGGCATCGCCGACGAGGTGGCGTCGGGCATGAAACGGTGGGCTATGGAGCTCGGAGCGACCCACTACACCCATTGGTTCCAGCCTCTCACGGAGGGCACGGCAGAGAAACATGACGCCTTCGTGGAGCACAACGGCAAGGGCGGAATGATGGAGGAGTTCTCCGGAAAACTGCTCGTGCAGCAGGAGCCCGACGCCTCGTCGTTCCCCAACGGAGGCATACGCAACACGTTCGAGGCGCGCGGCTACAGCGCGTGGGACCCTTCGTCGCCCGTCTTCGTGGTGGACGACACGCTCTGCATACCCACCATATTCATATCATACACAGGCGAGTCGCTCGACTACAAGACGCCTCTTCTGAAGGCTCTCCGCGCTATGAACAAGGCGGCGGTGGACGTATGCCATTACTTCGACCCCTCAGTGAAGAAGGTGTTTTCCTATCTCGGATGGGAGCAGGAGTATTTTCTGGTGGACGAGGGACTCTATGCGGCGCGCCCTGACCTGCTTCTCACCGGACGCACGCTCATGGGTCATGAGGCGTCGAAGAACCAGCAGCTCGAGGATCATTACTTCGGCGCCATCCCGATACGTGTCGCCGCGTTCATGAAAGACCTCGAGATACAGGCTCTCGAACTGGGAATACCGGTGAAGACGCGCCACAACGAGGTGGCACCGAACCAGTTTGAGCTTGCCCCGATATACGAGGAGTGCAATCTGGCGGTGGACCACAACATGCTCATAATGTCGCTCATGCGCAAGGTGGCGCGCGCCCATGGCTTCAGAGTGCTGCTCCACGAAAAGCCCTTCAAGGGCATAAACGGCTCCGGAAAACACAACAACTGGTCGCTCGGGACAGACAACGGCACCGCCCTCATGGCTCCGGGAAAGACGGCTGAGGAAAACCTGCGCTTCATCACCTTCATCGTCAACACGCTTATGGCTGTCTACCGTCACAACGGACTGCTCAAGGCGAGCATCATGAGCGCGACAAACGCCCACCGTCTGGGAGCCAACGAGGCGCCGCCTGCCATCATCTCGTCGTTTCTCGGCACACAGCTCAGTCAGGTGCTCGACCATCTTGAGGTGAGCACCGACGAGGACATGGGTGTTCTGGTAGGCAAGCACGGCATGAAGCTCGACATCCCACAGATACCCGAACTGCTCATCGACAACACCGACCGCAACCGTACGTCGCCCTTCGCCTTCACAGGCAACAGGTTCGAATTCCGCGCCGTAGGGTCGGAAGCCAACTGCGCCAGCGCGATGATTGCGCTCAACACCGCCATGGCAGAGCAGCTCACCGACTTCAAACGCGACGTGGACGAGGCGATGTCTGACGACGTATCGAAGGAGACAGCCATCCTTCAGGTGCTCAGAAGATACATAAAGACATGCAAGCCCATACGTTTCGACGGCAACGGATACAGCGAGGAGTGGAAGGCGGAAGCAGCCAGACGCGGGCTCGACTGCGAGACATCATGCCCCGTGATATTCGACAACTACCTCTCGGAAAGCAGCGTCAGGATGTTCACCTCCACAGGCGTGATGACCAAAGTGGAGCTGGAGGCGCGCAACGAGGTGAAATGGGAGACCTACACCAAGAAGATACAGATAGAGGCGCGGGTGCTCGGCGACCTTGCCATGAACCACATCGTGCCCGTAGCCACGCACTACCAGAGCATGCTCATCAACAATGTCTACAGACTGAAAGAGCTGTTCGACGCCTCTGAGGCTGAGGGAATGTCGGCTGAAAACATCTCTCTCATCCGTGAGATTGCCGAACGCACGGCATACATAAAGAAGCATGTGGACGACATGGTGGAGGCTCGCAAGGTGGCGAACAGGATTGACAACGTGCGCGAGAAAGCCATAGCCTATCACGACACCATCGCTCCGATGCTCGAGCAGATACGCTACCACATAGACAAACTGGAACTTATCGTGGACGACCAGATGTGGACTCTGCCCAAATACAGAGAGTTGTTATTTATCCGGTAAATAAAGATTCCTTCATTGTTAGTTATTCAACAAGTGATTCCGGGCTGTCGTGAGGCAGTCCGGTTTTTCTTTTCCGTCAGTCCGTTCCGCCTGTCACGGTATGTAAATGAAATCCTTTTCTTCATACACCGACACGCTTTCAAAATGCCATACACTCATCCGCACACCACTGTATGCCCGCCGTTCCTTATGCGCACATCCGCCTTTATCCTGTTTGAAGCCTTGTCATGAACGAACCCTCCGCGTATTCCGTAAAACAGGAAAGTGACATTGCCTAAAGAATAATAGAACAACAAAGAAGCATGACAGCCGGTCATCACTCAACGGATATGCTCCGGAAAATGCATAAACATTCATTTTCATGGTAAAAAAATTTGACAACGGAAAACTGGAAAAGGGGAGATGGGGAGAGAGTGAGGAGGGGGTGAGAAGGTGAGAAAGTGAGGGGGTGGGAGTGTGGAAAAGGCTTTTTGAGGACACGGGAGGGGGCTTGGGGGGTCGGGAAAGGTTTTCTGGTGGTGTGGAAGAGGCTTTTTGAGGGTGTGAAAGGGGCTATTTGAGGGTGTGAAAGGGGCTATTTGAGGGTGCGGAAGAGGCTATTTGAGGATGTGAAAGAGGCTCTTTGGAGAGGCGGAATAGGCGGTACGGATTATTGGGATGATGCAAATGGCTGATTGTCAATGACGTATGTAAAACGCTGAAAACTCGCGTATTTGCGCCCGAAGAGGCATGAGGACAGAAAAACGGCGGTATTTTCAAGTTACGGTGAATATTTATTCACGACGCCACGGTGTGTTCCGTATATTTATGCAGAATATCTTTCTCCGCCCGCACACGTCAGTTTACAGAAAAAGTCCTGTCCGAGCCGCACCGGAACACACCTCCGATGACAGTCACGTACAGGACAGACAACTATTGATGTATCACAAAATAAACAATCAGTCGTGCGGAGGCTGACCTCTAATAAGCATCCTCATGCACGCCGCTCACGGCTCTTCCGCTCGGCTCGTTTACGCCTGCGAACGAGTCGTCCCACGCAAGAGCCTCAGCCGTGGAGCACGCCACGCTCGGCACGCTGGGCACGCTGCGGGCGGCACTCTCGCTCGGAAAATACTCCTCGAATATGCTGCGGTAGTAGTATTCCTCCTTGTTCATCGGAGTGTTTACGGGGAAACGCTCCGCCGCGCGCGCCATCTGCCCGTCGCTCACAGCCTTCGACGTGACGTCCTTCAGCGTGTCTATCCAGCTGTAGCCCACCCCGTCGCTGAACTGTTCCTTCTGTCTCCACGCCACACTTTCGGGCAGCAGGTCGCAGAAAGCGTCTCTCACAATCTTCTTCTCTATGGTTTTGCCGGGGCACATCTTCACCGAAGGGTTGAGCCGCATAGCCGTGTCGAGAAACTCCTTGTCAAGAAACGGCACCCTGCCCTCCACTCCCCACGCCGACAGAGACTTGTTGGCGCGCAGGCAGTCATACAGATACAGCTTCGAGAGTTTGCGCACCGTCTCCTCGTGGAAAGCCCGTGCGTCGGGTGCCTTATGGAAATAGAGGTATCCGCCGAACACCTCGTCGGCTCCCTCTCCGCTAAGCACCATCTTTATGCCCATGCTCTTTATCACCCTCGCGAGCAGATACATGGGCGTGGATGCGCGCACAGTGGTGACGTCGTATGTCTCGATGTAGTATATCACATCGCGCAAGGCGTCAAGCCCTTCCTCTATTGTGTAGTTTATCTCATGGTGCACCGTGCCTATGTGAAGAGCCACTTCGCGCGCCTTCTCAAGGTCGGGCGAGCCATTCAGTCCCACCGCGAAGCTGTGCAGCTGCGGCCACCATGCGGCGTTGCGCCCGCCCGTCTCTATGCGGCGCGCGGCGTATTTCTTTGCCAGAGCCGATATGACCGAGCTGTCGAGACCGCCCGAGAGCAGCACTCCGTAGGGCACGTCGCTCATCAGCTGCCGCCTCACCGCACTGTCGAGAGCCTCGCGCAGGTCGGCGGTCTGCCTTTTGACGGCATCCTCCCCTGGCGCGACGCGCGTATGGTTCACCGCCTCCGGAGTGTAGTTGAGCCTCACATTGTCATATTCCGTCCACTCTCTCCTGTACCAGCGTCTCATCTTCCCCTCGCGGCTCCAGTAATAGTGTCCGGGCAGGAAGGGCTCGTAGCTCTCGCACACACCCTCGAGAGCCTTCAGCTCACTGGCGCAGCAGACGCGCCCCTCGCTGTCTTTGCCGATGTAAAGCGGTATCACCCCGATGGCGTCGCGTGCTATGAGATACTCGTCCCTCTCCTCATCATAGAGCGCGAAAGCGAATATTCCGTTCAGTTCCTCGATGAAGTCCACGCCCTTGTCGCGATAGAGCGCGAGTATCACCTCACAGTCGCTGCCCGTGCCGAAAGCGTATTTTCCGGCATAGCGCGCGCGTATCTCGCGGTGGTTGTATATCTCCCCGTTCACTGCGAGAATCTGTTTTCTGTCGGGAGAGAACAGCGGCTGTCCGCCGCTTTGCGGGTCGACGATCGACAACCGTTCATGACACAGTATGGCAGACCGTCCGCAGTAAATGCCGCTCCAGTCAGGTCCGCGGTGCCTTATCTTCCTCGACATGCCGAGAGCCTTTGTCCTCAGCGCGCCCACGTCGCCCTTTATATCAAATATGGCAGTTATTCCACACATACGCTATAGCTTTTTAAGATAATTGTCTATGTCCTGAGCGGCTTTCCGTCCGCCCGCTATGCATCTCACCACGAGGCTTGCCCCTGTAGCCGCGTCGCCCGCCACGAACACGTTGTCGGCATATTCGGGATGCTGCGGTCTGATGAATCCCATTGCCAGAAGCACCATGTCGGCGTCTATCATTTCCTTCTTGCCCGTGGGTCTCATCACCGGGCGTCCGCCGTCGGAGGCAGGAGTCCACTCCACCTCCTCCACTTCCACCCCGCTCACCCGTCCGTCCTCCGTCCCGACGAAGCGTGTCGAGGCAAGACACCAGCGGCGTTCGCAGCCCTCCTCGTGGCTCGAGCTGGTCTTCAGCACCTGCTGCCACTGCGGCCATGGAGTAGCCGGATTGCTCCCTACCGGCGGTTTCGGCATTATCTCTATCTGCATCACCGACACCGCACCCTGCCTGTTGCTCGTGCCGATGCAGTCGCTGCCCGTGTCGCCTCCGCCTATCACGAGCACCCGTTTGCCCTTGGCACTGATGCGGCTGTCGCCGTCGAAGGTCTGTCCGGCAAGCACCCTGTTCTGCTGCGAGAGCATCTCCAGCGCGAAGTGTATGCCCTTCAGCTCGCGCCCGGGAATGTCAAGGTCGCGCGCCTGCGGCGTTCCTGTGCACAGACACCATGCGTCGAAGCCGTCAGGAAGGTCCTGGGTGTCTATCGGAGTGTTCACGCAGAACCTCACGCCCTCGGCTTCCATGATGCCGATGCGGCGGTCGATGACAGCCTTGTTGAGCTTGAAGTTGGGTATGCCGAAGCGCAACAGTCCGCCCACATACTCATCCTTCTCAAACACCGTCACCTCATAGCCCATGGCGTTGAGGCGGTTTGCGGCGGCAAGCCCTGCCGGTCCGGAGCCCACTATGCCGACCTTCATGCCGTTGCGCCCATACTTGTGCGGCTGCACATATCCTTCCCTGAACGCCGCCTCTATTATGGCAGCCTCGTCCTCCCTTATCGTCACGGGGGCGTCGATCGCCAGTTTGAGCACGCAACTCTTCTCGCAGAGCGCCGGACAGATGCGTCCGGTGAACTCAGGAAAGTCGTTTGTGGCGGTCAGTATCTCGTAAGCCTCGCGCCACTTGCCCTTATACAGGGCGTCCTGAAACTCCGGAGGACGGTTGCCCAAGGGGCACGCCCAATGGCAGAAAGGCACTCCGCAGTCCATGCAGCGCGACGCCTGCAGCTTGCGTTCACTCGTGTTCAACGTCTGTTCCACCTCACCGTAGTCGCTTATCCTGTCGTGCACCGGACGGTAGCCCGCCTCCTGCCGTGGTATGGTGAGAAATGCTTTAGGGTTTCCCATATATGTTTCTGTGATAATGTTCTGACTCTGTTTAATAATCTCTCTGCACGTCCGCTATCTTCTGTTGCAGCTTCCGCATCTGCTCTTCGGCAAGTACGCGCTTGTATTCGATAGGTGTCACCTGTATGAACTCGTCGGCATAGCGGTTCCAGTCGTCAAGCATGGTGCGCGCCAAGGGTGAGCATGTGTACAGATAATGCTGTCTGATGAGCTCGTGAAGCTCCTTTCTTGCAGTGGAACTCTCGAGCAGCGACAGCTCCACCATCTCCATATTGCAGAAGTAGTCGAACGTGCGGTCGCGGTCCCAGACGTATGCCACGCCGCCGCTCATGCCCGCGGCGAAGTTGCGTCCGGTCTTTCCGAGCACCACGACCCTGCCTCCCGTCATGTACTCGCAGCAGTGGTCGCCCACGCCTTCCACCACTGCCACGGCGCCGGAGTTGCGCACCGCGAACCTCTCGCCCACGCAACCGTTGATGTAGACCTGTCCTCCCGTGGCTCCGTAGAGCAGCGTGTTGCCTGCGATGGTGTTCTTTCCGGCGTCGAAGTTCGACCTTATGGGCGGACGAACAGATATGAGTCCGCCGCTCAGACCCTTGCCCAGATAGTCGTTTGCCTCACCTTCGAGGCGGAAACTTATGCCGTGCGCGAGGAACGCCCCGAAGCTCTGACCCGCCGAGCCTTTGAATCTGACGTTGATGGAATGCTCGGGCAGTCCGTCGTTGCCGTATCTCGCGGCGACCGCTCCCGACAGCATCGCGCCGACAGAACGGTCGGTGTTGGCGATGGCATAGTCGAGCGACACCTCCCTGCCGTTCTCTATGGCGTCGCGCGCTGCGGCAATCATGCCGACGTCCATCACGCTTCCGATGTCGTGCCGCTGCTCTCCCGTGTGGCGGATGGCTGCTCCGTTGTCAACCATATGCAGCATACGGCTAAAGTCGAGCAGCGAAGCCCTGCCGTGTCCTTCGGTGTTCTTCAGCACGATAAGGTCTGTCCTGCCCACTATGTCGTCGAGTCTGGTGAATCCCATCTGCGCAAGATACTCCCTCACTTCCTGCGCGAGGAACCTGAAATAGTTCACGACGAACTTGTAATGACCGCGGAAATGCGCGCGCAGACGTTCGTCCTGAGTAGCCACTCCCACCGGACACATGTTGGTGTGACACTTCCTCATCATCACACAACCGAGCACAATGAGCACCGAAGTGCCGAATCCGAACTCGTCGGCACCGAGCAACGCCATGCTTATAATGTCGCGTCCGGTCTTCAGCTGACCGTCCGCCTGCAGGCGCACCTGCCCGCGCAGACCGTTGAGGACGAGCGTCTGCTGTGTCTCGCTGAGCCCTATCTCCGGCGGAACACCGGCATAGCGCATCGACGAAGCGGGCGAGGCACCCGTTCCACCCTCAGCTCCGGAGATGACGATGAGGTCAGCCTTCGCCTTGGCAACGCCCGCCGCGATGGTTCCCACTCCGCTTTCCGCCACGAGCTTCACGCTTATCCGTGCCTTGGGATTGACATTCTTAAGGTCGAAAATGAGCTGCGCGAGGTCCTCTATGGAGTATATGTCGTGATGGGGAGGCGGGGATATGAGCGAGATACCGGGTATGGAGTGACGCGTACGGGCTATTACCTCGTCCACCTTGAAGCCGGGCAGCTGTCCTCCCTCGCCCGGTTTGGCTCCCTGCGCCACCTTTATCTGTATCTCATCGGCATTGACAAGATATTCGGCAGTCACTCCGAAACGTCCCGACGCCACCTGTTTTGTCCTGCTGTTGAGCGATATGCCGTCCGACGAACCGTGAAAGCGGCTGCTGTCCTCGCCTCCCTCGCCGGTGTTGCTGCGCGTTCCCAGCTCGTTCATAGCAAGCGCGAGAGCCTCGTGAGCCTCCTTGCTGATGGCTCCGAACGACATCGCTCCGGTCACGAAACGGCGCACTATGTCCTCCACCGGCTCCACACGGTCTATCGGGATGGGACTGGTCTTGAAGTCGAAGAAGTCGCGGAGGAATATCTCACCGTCCTTCCGGTCGGCAAGAGAAGTGAACTCCTTGAACTTCTTATAGCTCCCCAACCTCGTCGCGAGCTGCAAGGCGGAGATGGTCTCAGGGTTCCAGGCATGCCTCACCCCGTCCTTACGATAGGAGAAAAGTCCGATGTGAGGCAGCAGTCCCGACACAGCGGCAGAGCCGAACCCGTCGTTGTGGAACGCCGCATAGTCGCGCGCTATCTCCTCCAAGCCTATTCCGCCGATGGTGGAGACATCCGTTCCGAAGCAGTCGTGCAACAGTTCGGCTCCCACTCCCACCGCCTCGAATATCTTGGCACCGCGATAAGAGCGGATGGTACTTATGCCCATCTTGCTCATTATCTTGTATAATCCCTTGCAGAGAGCCTTGACATAGTTCTTCTCAGCAGTGTCGTAGTCGAGCTGTATGGCGTTGCTTCTCACCAGAGAGTCGGTCACAGCGAACGCCATATAGGGATTGATGGCACTCGCCCCGTAGCCAAGCAGCAGGGCGGCATGCATCACCTCGCGTATCTCACCGCTCTCCACGATGAGCGCGGTCTGCACTCTCTTCTGCACGGATATGAGGTGATGGTGCACGGCACTCACCGCAAGGAGCGACGGGATGGCTGCATGCGAGGCGTCCACAGCGCGGTCGGAGAGTATGATATAGTTAGCCCCCTCGTCCACCGACGCCTCCGCCTGACGGCACAGACTGCCGAGCGCGGCGTGTAGGGAGGCTTTTCCGCCAGCCGGACTGAATACAGCCGACAGCTTAACGGTGTTGAATCCCTTGTAGCGTATGTTGCAGAGGATGTCGAGCTGGGTGTTTGTGAGCACGGGGTGAGGCAGTCTCACCATCTTGCAGTGCGACTCGTCGGGCAGCAGGATGTTCATGCCCACCGCACCGATGTACTCCGTAAGCGACATGACAAGCTCCTCGCGGATGGGGTCAATGGGCGGATTGGTGACCTGGGCGAACTGCTGCCGGAAGTAGTTGAAGAGCAGTTGGGGACGGTCGGACAGCACTGCGAGCGGCGTGTCGTTGCCCATGGAGGCAGTCGGCTCGGAGCCGTTGACACACATAGGCTGTATGACAAGCTCCACATCCTCGCGCGTATATCCGAACGCCCTCAGCTTTCTTGCGTAGTCGTCCACGCTGTTCTGCGCCTTGCGTCCGCTGCGCAGGGCGTCCAGCTCAATGCGGTTGGCTGACAGCCACTGCCTGTAGGGCTTCATAGAAGCCAGACTCTCCTTCAGTTCCCCGTCGTAGTATATCCTGCCCTCCTGTGTGTCCACGAGCAGAATCTTGCCCGGCTGGAGACGTCCTTTCTCCTTTATGTCGCCCGGCTCGAAGCCTATGACGCCAGCCTCGCTCGCCACAACCATCATGTCGTTGCGCGTTATGAGATAGCGGGCGGGGCGCAGACCGTTGCGGTCGAGCATGCCACCGGCATAGCGACCGTCGCTGAAGAGGAGCGCCGCCGGACCGTCCCACGGCTCCATGAGGATGGAGTGGTACTCGTAGAACGCCTTCAGGTCCTCGCTGATGGGGTTCTTGTCGTTGAACGACTCGGGTATGAGCATCGCCATGGCATGCGGCAGACTGAGTCCCGACATGACGAAGAACTCAAGCACATTGTCGAGCGAGGCACTGTCGCTCATGCCCGGCTGTATGACAGGACGTATGCCTCTGACATCGCCCAGAGCCGGAGTGGAGAGCACACTCTCGCGCGCCTCCATCCACGCGCGGTTGCCCCTGATGGTGTTTATCTCACCGTTGTGCGCGAGCAGACGGAACGGCTGGGCAAGGCTCCACGTGGGAAACGTGTTGGTGCTGAAGCGCGAGTGCACCACGGCTATGCCGCTCGTGAAATAAGGTTGGGTGAGGTCGGGGAAATATTCGCGCACCTGCACCGACGAGAGCATGCCCTTGTAGACGATGTTCTTGCTCGAGAGCGACACGATGTAGAAGTCCTTGTGCGTGATGCGACGCTCGATGCGCTTGCGTATGATGTACAGAGTGCGGTCGAAGGTGGCAGTGTCCGCCGCCCCCGTTATGAACACCTGCCTGATGTCGGGCTCCGTGGCGAGCGCGTCCTTGCCGAGCACCGACGAGTTGACGGGCACGCTGCGGAGGTGCATCAGAGTGAGTCCCTCGCGCTCAATCTCCTCTATCATTATGCTGAGCATGCCCGCCTGAAGGTCCGGGTCTTTTGGAAGGAACACCAGACCCGTGCCGTACTTGCCCTTCTCCGGCACTGGAATGCCTTGCAGGAGAATGAACTCGTGGGGTATCTGAAGCATGATGCCGGCACCGTCGCCGGTCTTGTTGTCAGCACCCTCGGCACCCCGGTGCTTCATGTTCTCGAGCACCTTGAGAGCCGAGTCCACCAGTTCGTGCGACTTGTTACCGTGTATGTCCACTATCATACCCACTCCGCACGCATCGTGTTCGTGTGATGCGTCATATAATCCGGTTCTTTCCGACATTGTCATATTATCAAAAGTTATCGTTTTACCCTATAATTCTTTCCTTGTGAAATATATTTATCACAAATCATTTACTTTGTCCTGCAAAAGTAATGATTTCCTTTCAGAATGACAGAAAAGACCATACTGATAATCAAAAAAAATAAAGCCATCTTACGATTTATAACATAGCAGCCATCCAAGGTGCCAATATCACAATATATGTAAGCAAAAACCGGTATTTTATAACATATTGTAAATCGCGCGATATTTATATAATAAAAATGCCGGAAAAACGCTCCGGTTACGTTTATTCTGCCATAAAAATGTCCGCAACCGACGGCATGACAGGACGGGAAACAGTCCGCGCGCAAACGAAAGCGTCAAAACGCGCCGCCCGGGAATCCCATGCAGACACGACGGCAAGGGGATGAAGCAGGGCGATGAAGGGGTTTGGTATTGGCGTAGAAACAAACATTGGGGAGGAACAACGGTGGAACGTCAACTCCGCGAGAACGGCGCGGAAGCGTGCAGGAGCAGTTCCCGACACGAATACGCGAGTTTTGCACGGTTTTGGTATCTCTCTGTCTGCCAGCCGCTTACGCTATACAATCAAATAAAAAAGGATTTATCCTCGCGCGGAAGAGCCCGTTCTGGCACACGGAAGAGCCTTTTTGACACCACAGGAAAGGCTTTTCCGGTTGCCGGCAGAGCCTCTTCCGTACACCGGAAAAGCGGGTTTCGCCCGTCGGAAAGCCTTTTTAGGGCTCATAATACGAAAGAAACGGTGAGACAGAACAACGGGAACGGCATCGCTTCCGGATAGACTCCGCGATGCCATTTCTGTTTTACAGCTTTCAGACTGTCAAAATTTTTTACTTCAGCCACAGCTTGTCCATCCATGCTAAGCAACTGCGGCGGCATGGCGGAAAGGTAACGTACCGTCCGCAGGCTGACCTGCATCAGAGTCCGCGCGCCGTCACCTCCTCCACTATCTCACGCGCCACGGCGGCTATGACGGCGGCATTGGCAGCGTCGGTCTCGGCAGAATCCTTTATGAAGACGGTGATGTAGCAGTTGCGTCCCGACGGCATGCGCACCACAGCGACATCGTTGTCACCGGTCTTTATGCCTGCTATGCGGTCGGAGCTGCCCGTCTTGTGGGCTACCGGAATACTGTCAGGCACTCCGGCACGTATCTTGTCAGCACCCGTCACGGTGGCAGCCATCATGCTCCGCAGAGGCGCGTAGAGCGGTGTGGAGCCTTCGAAGACGATTTTCATGAGCCGTGTCATAGCCTCCGGGGTGCTCCAGTTGTCGTAGCAGCGGGTGATGTCGCGGTGCATGGCGTCCTCATCGTGCATCAGGCGGAAGCCGTCCACACCGAGCGAGCGCACATAACGATCGACCTGCCCTATTCCGCCCGCCATGCGTATGAGTATGTCGCAGGCGTTGTTGTCGCTTTCCGCAACGCTGTATCTCATCAGTCCGGCAAGCGTGATGTCGACGTCTCCCGACGGACGGGCGTCCCTCAGCGGACTGTAAGTGTTCTCGCGCAGCATGGCTCTCTCAACATGCACCACGGTGTCGAGGCTTGTACCGCTTGCCGACATGTCGGCAAGCACCTTCATGGCGACATGTACCTTGAACACGCTCATGAGCGGAAAGCGCACCCGCGCGTTCATTACATAACTGAAGTCACCGCATTCAGCCGACACTCCAACGGTCATCCGCCTGCCCGAAAGGATGGAGTCAATGCGCTCCGCGAGGGATGACGGCATGCCGGCACACCACAGACGGCAAGGCAGGAGTGTGACGGCGAAGAGGAAAAACAGACGTGTAAGATTTATCATATGTATATAAATATGGTGCAAAGATAATGCAAGGCGAGTGCAACAGCAAGTCGGAAAAACGAAGTTTTTCCGGACTTGATACTGCCGAGCCGAAGCTTATCTTATGCAAAGATAATGCAAATGAGAGGAAAAGAAAGCCTGCTTTCAATTTCCCGAATGCAGCTTAGCTTATGCAAAGATAATGCAAATGAGAGGAAAAGAAAGCACATTACAGAAGAAAAACAATGGCGCCAGCCTGTAGAGACGCAAAATCTTGCGTCTCACGAGGAAGGAATGCGCTGACGGGAGATATGTTATTGATATTACATATTGGTATGGGTAGGACGGGAGACGCAAGATTTTGCGTCTCTACTTTTGGGGCGCGAGTATTATATATATGATTTAACGATACATAAATACAATGGCGCGAGCCTGTAACGATGCAAAATCTTGCGTCTCACGATTAACCCATTGCAAGGTGAGGACACTGTTGCGTGTTGTCCTTCAATGCTGTTTTTAATCGTGAGACGCAAGATTTTGCGTCTCTACTCAGGCTCGCGCCATGATAATCATAAGCATGTCACAACTGCGTCAGTCGTCATATTCCTTATGCAGGAGCGTCCCCGCAGCGTTTATGACATACTGCACCTCCATGCGGGCGGTCTCTATCTCAATGGTGTAAATGGTGTCGGAAGGTTTCTCCTTGACCTCCATCTCCATGTTCACCTTACGGAAGTCCTTGTCAGCCTCGAGCGTGGCGCGCACCGCTTGCGGCAGGGCGTCGTAGCTGTAAAGGTCGTACTCGGTCTCCACCCATTCGCTTCTGCCGTTGAACTTCACCTCCTTTATCAGTCCGTCGTGCTTTATCTTTATCTCCAGCAGACCGTCGTCATACTCCTTTCCTATCACCACCGCACCGTTGTATTTCTGTTCGATGAATGTCAGGAGGTCTTCGGCAACGGGCACCTTACCGTTCTCTCCGCCGGAGATGTCAGGATTCTGCGGACGGTCGATGAACGTTCCGTCGGCACCGATGTACACGTCGGTCTCGTCATCCCACGCGCTCCGTATGCGTTCAAGTTCAAAACAGTAGTAGTGGTTTGTGGCAGACAGGAACTCCTCGGCATCGTCCACGCGCCACTCTCCGGTGCTGTACTTGCCGGTGAGAGCACTGAGCACCACCTCAGGAACGAGTCTGGCGTAGTTTCGTCCTAAGTCGGTCTTGGTATAGACCCACTGTCCTGACGAGTCGAACACCGCCTCATACTTCAGTCCTCCGTGCACGAACTCTATCTCTGTGGAGTTGTGCTCGCGCTCGATATCCACCATGCGGGCTCCCGGATAGTTTTGTGTGAGCCATGCGCTGATGGCGTCAGACGGTATCTGCGGCAGGTAGTCGTGATAGTCGTTGTCCTTCTCCACGTCGGCAATTTCCTTCACGAGTATGCCGTCGGCGGTGTAGTAGAGATCCATCTCGGTCTCGACGCCCGACTCCTTTTTCTCCACCTGTATCACATAGAGAGCCTCGGCGTTTCCAGGTCTTTGCAGATAGTCCACCTCATCGTCGGTCACCCACGGTGACTTGGAATAGTCGCTTGCCTCGAAAGCGGTCTTCACGGCATCGGGAATCATGGCGTAAGGCATCTCTATCTCGGTCATGTTCCACTTTCCCGTGCCCCATTCAAACCATGCCGTATGGTCTTTGGCAGCGGCTTTCTGTCCGTTTGTGGTGAAGCTGGCAACGGCATACGAGTTGTATTTCTTAGCCCACGTGACGTTCGTGGCGTCCGGATATTTCTCGTCAAACTCAGCCAACACAGCCTTGGGCACCTGACTCTCGCTCAGACGTCCGTCGTCAAAAGAATCATTGTTGTCACACGATAACATGATGAACATCGCCATCATGAGTGTCAGAATAGTGAATCTTCCTTTCATACGCATAAGTTTTTATTTTTACGTTATTATTATTCTGTTATGCCGCAAAATTATTACACGATTCTGAAAAGAATCTGAAATCCGCACCAGAATTCATTATTTTTATTTCAAAAAGAATAATATATAATCATATAAAAGGTGGTGCATTCGCATTATTTCGACCGCGCGGACCAGTAGAGACGCAAAATTTTGCGTCTCACGAGGGAGAATTGCGATGACAGAGGGGGGGGATATTGATATAATATATTGGTATGGGTGGGTCGGGAGACGCAAGATTTTGCGTCTCTACTTTTGGGGCGAGAGTATTATATATATGATTTTACCGATACATAAAAACGATGGCGCCAGCCTGTAGAGACGCAAAATCTTGCGTCTCACGATTAATCCATTGCAAGGTGCGGACACTGTTGCGTGCTGTCCTTCAATGCGATTTTTAATCGGGAGACGCAAGATTTTGCGTCTCTACTGAGGAGGAATGCGATGAAGGAAGGGAGGATGTTGATATAATATATTGGTATGGGTAGGTCGGGAGACGCAAGATTTTGCGTCTCTACTGGGGGAAGCAAACAATATTAATTTGATTTTATCCATAACAGGAACGGGAACAGATATACACCAACCGAGCGATGAAAGCACCATGGACATGCCGCCATAGACTATGCGATATAAAAAAGTCCGGCAACCGGGAACCGGTGCCGGACCGTTTTTTACTGCCGTTATGAAAAATTGAACAGCAATGAAAAAACAAAGCAAACTATCTACAAATAATTATTTATCATGTCTTCCGCCGACTGACTCCCGGCATATCACAACCCGGAACATCTCCACAGACTGTTGAGCTGATACTGGAACAGCCGATCCTGAAGGTTGTTGAGCCAAGACTTATTATGCTCCAGACCTATATAAACGGAACAATGGACATCACCGTACGGTCTTGTACGCATCATTGCGGGAACTGGAATCCACCGTCTTTAGAGTCTTTGGCTTTCGCTGTAAACCATAAAGATTTTGCAGCAAAAGTCATTTCGCCCTTCGTTTTCAGTGTCCATTTATTATATTTTACACCTATCACATCTTTCAGATAGAGGTTTGCCGACATTACACGTTCGCCTGCGCAGTTCTCTGAAAAGGAATAAGCCACGATTGCGGATATGTTAACAGGCGAATTGTCTGTTGTATAATTGTAATGGCTACCGTTCTTTAATACACCTTTCTGATATGACATTCTCAGGCAACTCAGATATTTGCTTTGCATCAAATCAACAGAATACGTCAATCCGGGAATAATTTCCGTATTCTCGATTCCGAATATATACATTGCGCTGAGGTCATAGCTCGCCTTTGGAGGAATGGATATTACACGCTGTGCATACGTTGTTGTGCTTCCGCCATTTGTGCTTCCGCCACCCACATTAACACCTCCTGCCAGCTGACCAACGACTCCTCCTATGTTCAACGCACCCGCAACGCTGCCGAGATTCACGCCCGCACCAGACGAAGACGACGAACTTGAGGTTGTGGAGGATGGTACATAATAGCAATAAGACTGACCCATTCGTACAAAGAAACTGTTTCCGAGGTCTATATACACCGTACGGTCAGACTTGTTTTCAACACGTACTGTTATAGCAGGATTGTATAATCCATATGCAAAATCATTCTCAATATTCTTAAATTCATCAGGTTTGTTTTTACTACGCAACATCATTCCACGTATTAAACTTATCTTTACGTTTCCATCATCCAAGACAGATCCGTCTTTAACACCAAGATTCAACAACGCCCTGTCGGCGTCTTCTTCCTCCTCACCTTCTTCCGGCTGATAAGTTATCTCCGCATTCACCTGAGCCAATGCCTCCTCATTGGCTTTCCTCGCGGCATCGTCCAAATCCGTCACCTTCACCATCACCGGACCCTCTCCCGCCGGTTCGGCTGCTGCCGGAGCCTGCTTTGCCGCCGGCTGAGCGTCCTCATACAGGTTCAACGTGGAGCCGTCCTGCCGTTTAACCATCAGCACCTTGTCCTTCTCCATGCGCTTGATGTCGGCATCGGTCTTATTCTCCGTGTTGTAGAAAACATACTTGTCGCTCACTTCCACATTCCATCCTTGGAGCACGTCACCGTCCTTCGTGATGATCTTATCCTGTGCCACGGCAGGCATGAAAGCCATGAATGCCGCAAAGACAGTTGAGACCAGAATCTTGAAATCGTTCATATTATAATCGTTTTATATTGTCCCTGCAATCTGCTGACGGACATATGACTGCCCTACAACACGGGTAACATGAAAAAGGAATGCCCGAGTATCACCTCTGCCTGCACGAGTTTTTATTTTTCCATAGTGAATGCAAGCCGACAGTGACGTCAGACATTCCCTATCAGGAAAGTCTCGCCATAAGAGGCGGATGAGAATACCGTCTCTGCGTATGTCCGCATACCTGATGCCGTTACGCGCTCCATACATGCCTGCGCAGCCGCTTCGGAGAAACGGCGGAGTCGCGTGAGACGCACGGCATCCGTATGCGCAAAGTTAGGAAAACAAAAGAAAAAATGCAAACACGGTCGGAGCGGGCGTGCACCGTACGCGCTCCAACCGTGCCCGAACGGGAGAAAAACGTGACTATGCGGTAATTAAAAAACACCAGGAAAATAATCAAGGATTAACGCACACAATAGTCATAAGCCATACAGCCTGCCGCACTGTGCCGCCGAAGAGCCGCACCGGCAGTTCACAGCAGCTTCAGAGCCTCCTTTATCTCCGAATAGTGACGGCGGCTCGCCATTATCTCCAGATTGTTGAACGGCGGGAAGAGCACACACCTGAGCGTGGTGTACTCCACCGATGCGAGGTAGTCGATGTTGAGAATACAGTTGGAGCTCACCTTCACAAACGTACTGCTCATGGCGAGTATTTCCTTAGCCTTGGTGGTGCGGCGCAGACGGTGCTCCTCCATGCTGGTAAGCACAATGACCCAGCAACGGCTCTCGTCATAGCGGAAAAAGAGAATCTCGCGACGCCGGAGCAGCATGAGACGGTCTACGGTCTGCACGGCGAAGCGGTCGCCAGAGACAACGTCGGGTGTCTGCGGTGCCGCCACACCTCTGCCGCTGCGCCTGTCGTCCCTCACACGCTCTATTATGGCGCGCAGCTCTTCGGTGGTATATGGTTTGAGAAGATAGTCGAACGCCGAGGCGCGCAGCGCGTCGATAAGGTACTTGTCGTATGCCGTGTAGAACACCACGTGCATGTTGCTGCCCATGAGAGGTCTCATCTCCTTCATCAGCTCTATGCCGCTCGTGCCCGGCATCTCCACGTCAACGAAAATAATATCGGGCTGATGGCGCATTATGCTGCGCCTCGCCTTCCCGACACTTGTCTGTGTGTCGGCAACGACAATGTCGTCGTAAGCCAGCAGGTCAGCCTCCAAGGCACGTATGGCTCCTGGTTCGTCATCGATGATGACGGCTGACATCACTTTGTTGTTCATAGGTCTTTTTATGTGTTATAGGTTGAACTGATAGCTATAAGGTATGTATATTGTGACGAGAGTGCCACGCTCTCCCGCATCCGAAAGGTTGCGTATGTCGAACCGCATCTTCACGGTGTTTCTCGCGTTGAGCATCTCCACCGTGCGGTAGAGCATCTTCAGACCGTTTCCAGTGCCGCGTTCCGAGTTGCTGTGCGCGCCGGGATTGTATCCGCATCCGTTGTCGCGGATGCTCACAAGCGCTCCCCTGTCCCTGCCGTCGATGCTCACCGTTATCTCCCCACAGCCTTCCATGCCGTCGAAGGCGTACTTCAAGGCGTTCTCAACGGGAATCTGTATGCACATAGTGGGCACGAGGATGCCCGTGTCCACAGTCTCGTCCACATGCCAAGAGACATGCGGCGTCACCGGATTGGTCTGCTCGCGGAGACTCACGAAGTCCTTAACAACCTCCATCTCCTCGGCAAGTGTCATCGCCACCTTGTCTGATGCGAGCAGGTTTGAGCGCAACACCTTCACGAAGAGCTGCATCTTATGCGACAGTTCCTCATACTGCCTCATAGCCGGCATGATGGTGTTGAGCACGTTGAGCGTGAAATGCGGTGATATGCGGTTCTTCACATTGTCCATGCGAAGCCTTGTGACCAGAGCGAGCTGACGGGCATATATGCGCTCGTTCTTGCGCCGCACGTATACGAACACCAGCACCGCCCCGAGCAAGACAATGAGGAGCAGGGCGACGATGAAGACGATGGTGGTGTGCTGTTCGGACAGCTGCACGTTCTTTCCGGCTATGAGTATGTCACGCTTCAGGAGCGTTGTGTCCTGCCGGTAGCGGTAGTCTATCTCCGCGATGCTGTTCATGTGTCGCTCGTTGCGTATCGAGTCGTTGTATTTCTCCACCATTTCCCTGTACATGTAAGCCTTGCGCCAGTCGCCCTGACGCTCGTAATACTCCATCAGACGCTTGTTGTGAAGATACATGTAAGAAGGTCCCACGCGCTCGGGATTGTAAGGCTTTGACAGATACCTGCCCGCCTCGTCGAGCCTGTGCTCGTTGAGTGCGAGCGCAGCCTGCAGGCTGTTGAGATAGAACATGGCGTCCTCGTTTGCCTGCGGAGCCTGAGCGAAATGCGCATACGACTTGTCCAGATAGAAGTGAGCGGAATCGTAACGTCCCAGTAGAGTGTATATCTCACCGATGTTGGCCTCCGTAAGCGCGTCGAGCGACGGCTGGCTGAACTTCCTGACTATGCCGTATGCCTTCATGAAGCACTCCAGTGCCTCTGTGTAACGTTCCTCGAAGTAGTAGCAGTTGCCCTTGGAGTTAAGGAAGTAATACTCCTCATACTCCAGCCTTTCCTCCGGATTGCGCTCCGCCATGTCGAAATAATGATGTGCCTGAGAGAAGTTATGCATATCCGCATACACCTGTGCCAGACCGACATATATGCTGAACCTCACCTTCTCCGAGCCCAGTGAGTCAGCCACCCACAATGCTTTGCGGTAGTAACGTGCCGCACTGTCCCAGTCGCCTTTCTGTCTGTACTCGTCCGCAAGGTTTATGCAGATGTTCTCAAGCTCGCGCCGGTCGGAGGTGCGGTAGAGCGCGTCGTAGGCGTGATGAAGGCATGCTATGGACGAGTCGCGCATGTTCATGCCCAGCAACAGCGCGCGACGATGATTCCAGCACATGGTTTCCAGAGCCTCACACCCCTCGTGCGAACGGGCATAAGCCATCACCTTGCGGTTGATACTGACGGCATCCGGGGTGTTCCCCATAAGGTGGCGGCAGTATCCGGCAAACAGTTCCAGCCTGTAATAAGACATACTGTCGGTCAGTCCTTTCTGTGCCTCACGGAACCGTTTCTCCATCAGGTCAGGATTGGTATATACAGAATCGAAACGCGATATGAGCAGTGTGTCTATGCGTTCTCTCTCCGCTGTCACACCGGTCTGTCCGGCATGTCCGCACGACAGCATTCCGAGAAGCGTCATGCACATGCCTATGATTGTCTTGGAGTATCTCTTTTGTCTTTCCATACACGGTTCAAGGGTTTTCCCTTTTCTATTTATGGTTTGCATACATCAGGCGGAGGAGCGCGGCGAATGTAGCATATCACCACGCTTAAAATGTTTCCCTCCTTTAAAATAATAGTACAAATATACAACAAAAAATCGGAAAAATACAAACCAAACGTACTTCATCGCCTTTTTTTAAAGGCATCCGACACATGAAAACTCAAAATTAAGCCATATTATTACAGATTATACACGAAAATCGTTCATATAAATCCGCGCCAGCATAAATGCAAGAACAGCATATGAAATATGCGCGCCGTTCACACCATATTATATATATAGCATGATGTAAAGCCTAAGACGGCTCATCGGAAAACCGAGATTCATAGCGCGGAACCGTGCGTTCCGCGAGATGGAAAAGCACTGACGGGTAGGATGATGTTGTGATTACATATTGGTATGGAGTGGTCGGGAGACGCAAGATTTTGCGTCTCTACTGGGTGGGCGGCACGATGGCGGACGGGGAAAACACCTGAAATGAGGTGCGGTATGGCATTCATGGCATGAATATGAAATAAAAAAAGCGTCACAACCAAGCCTTAATGAAAAACAGACATGGTTGTGACGGATTGTAGAATGAGCAGTCTTATGCTCAGAGCTCCTCGTTCTCAGGACGGAGCTTGCGCACAGTTTCGGCAGCGCGCCACATTTCCTTCTCACGCATAGCCTTCAGTTCGGCGTTGAGTTTCTCACGATAGTCGGGCTGCGAGTTGCTGTCGATGGAAATCTGCGCCTCGTTGCCTGTCTTCACGGAAAGATAAAGCCACTCCATGACAGGCTTTATAGCGTCGCGGAAACGTGGTGCCCAGTCGAGCGCGCCACGTTGTGCGGTGGTGGAGCAATTGGCGTACATCCAGTCCATTCCCTTAGCCGCGAAGAGCGGCATGAGGCTCTGTGTGAGTTCCTCCACAGTCTCGTTGAAAGCCTCCGACGGTGAATGTCCGTGCTCGCGCAGCACCTCATACTGCGCCTCGAGCAGTCCTTCGATGGCACCCATGAGCGATCCGCGCTCACCGGTAAGGTCGCTTGTAGCCTCGCGCTGGAACGTTGTCTTGAACAGATAGCCCGCGCCTATGCCTATTCCGAAGGCTATAGCCTTGTCCTCCGCCCTGCCCGACGCATCCTGATATACGGCATACGAGCAGTTCAGTCCGCGTCCCTCGAGGAACATCGAGCGCAGCGATGTGCCCGAGCCTTTGGGCGCAACCATCATCACATCGACATCATCAGGCGGCACAACGCCCGTGCGGTCGTTCCACGTGATGGCGAATCCGTGCGAATAATAAAGAGTCTTGCCAGCCGTGAGATAAGGTTTCACCTTAGGCCATACGGCTATCTGTCCGGCGTCAGACAGAAGCATGCATATTATCGTACCCTTGTCGGCAGCCTCCTCTATGGAGAACAGCGTTTTACCTGGTACCCATCCGTCCTCCACAGCCTTGTCGTATGTCTTGCCCTGACGCTGCCCCACAATCACGTTGAATCCGTTGTCGCGCAGGTTGCATGCCTGTCCGGGACCCTGAATGCCATAGCCCAGAACCGCTATGGTCTCGTTCTTGAGCACTTCGCGTGCCTTTTCCAATGAAAACTCTTTGCTGGTGACAACTGTTTCCAACACGCCACCGAAATTCAATTCTGCCATATATTCAACTTGTTTTTATGCAACCCGAAGGCCACGGTTTATTATATTATTTTATCAAACGGGGTGGCAAATATAGCAATTTATAAGCTATCAGCCAAATATTCTGTCACTTTTTCACAAATTTAATCTTACAACGGCATGTCTCCGACTCCTTTTCCGCGTCGCCGGAGAGCCTTGTCACGCGCACGCAATACTCACCTTCACCGGTCTGTTCAAGATAAATGTTGAGCCGGTCGCCCATGTATGCCTCCGCAACATAGGCAATGTCGATGCGGCGTATGTCGTTGCCTCGATACCACCCGATGTCCCACAGGTCGAGAATATGCTCTATATATTTCACGCTGTTGAAGTGTCCGTTCACGTCAATGTCGCTGTAGCGGGTCTCGACGGTCCGCACCGGAGCAGCCCCGTCGTCCATTTTCACGCGTAAGGGCGGATCTATGGGGCACGGCGTCACATCGTCGACATACCCGGCAATGAGTCCGTCGCGCACAGCCATTATGTCAACCGGCTGCCGCGTCACGGTGTCGATCATCGCCCATATGCTCCTTCCATATCCGCACAGCCGTCCGCCACTGTCCCTCACGACATAGTTGCGGCTTGTGAAATAGCGTTTCACATTCTCCACCCATGTGCTTACGGTGATGGTGTCGTAAGCCTCCGGCATGCGTTCCATCTCCATGACGAGGCGCGAGAGCACCCATGTGCGGTGTAAAGGATTGAGGTAGTTCATGCCGAACCCTCTGTCGTTGGAGTGGAAGTCGGCTGCATTGAGCAGACTGTTTCCCAGATGTCCGAGGAACATACGGTGTGAGAAATCGCAGTGGAAAGGCTCCACCAGAAAATCATAATTACCTATCTTACTCTTCATTTCCATTATCGTCGTTGTATTTCTGCCTGTGAAGATAGTCAGCCGCAGGCTCGTCGAAGCTCCTTGTCACGGCTATCCTGCCCGAGCGGCTGTATTGCAGCAGACATCCGAACTTGCTCAGGCAATAATAAAGGTCGGTGACATCCTCGGTCAGTCCGGCATACTGCACGGTGCTGTAAGTAGGGTTCACCTCCATCATACGCGCCCCGTGCCTCCGTATGGTGCGCGATATCTCCGGATTGTCGAGCAGTTTCGGAGTGGATATCTTGTAGAGTCCCACCTCATGGATGAACAGTTCGTCGTCGCGGTAGAAGTCAGCCTTCACCACGTCTATCTTCTTCTCGATGAGCTTTGTTATCTTCTGTATCTGCTCCTCGTCGCTCCACGCTGTGATGGTGTACTTGTGTATGTCGCGTATGCTCGACGCCGACACGTTGAGACTCTCTATGTTTATCTGGCAGCGCGTGAACACAGAGGTTATCTGATTGAGTATTCCGGCGAGGTTCTCAGAATAAACAAGCAATGTATATAAGTTTTTCTCCATTTCCTTCCTGTTGATAGTTATTTTATTTCAAGCAACATCTCGTCGACGCTGCATCCCGGCGGCGTCATCGGCAGGACGTTGTCCTCCTCCCTCACGGCGCACTCGAGCACGTAAGGTCCGGGCGTCGAGAGCATACGTGCGACAGCGTCGTGCAGCGCGTCACGCTCCGTAACGACGGCGTAAGGGATGCCATATCCCCGACAGACGTGCTCATAAGAGGGGTTGAGCATGTGTGTGAAGGAGTATCGTCTGTTGAAAAACATGTACTGCCACTGGCGCACATTGCCCAGAAAACTGTTGTTGAGCAGTATTATCTTAACGGGTGCCTGCTGTTCCATTATGGTGCCGAGCTCCTGTATGCTCATCTGGAATCCGCCGTCGCCTGTGAAAAGACACACCGTGCGATGAGGCGTTCCGAACGTCGCCCCCACAGCCGCCGGCAGTCCGAACCCCATAGTGCCGAGTCCGCCGCTGGTGACGACGCTCCGCTTGGAGTTGTATCTGAAGTAACGGCACGAGAACATCTGGTTCTGCCCCACATCGTTCACGAGCACCGCGTCGCCGCCTGTCGCCTCAGCCACGGCATTGACCACCTCGCCCATAAGCAGCGGACCGTCGTGCGGATGTATGGCAGGCTGTATGACGCGGGCGTCCTCCTCGTCGGCGAGCGGGCGGAAACTGTCTATCCACTCACGGTGACTGTTCTTCTCGAGCAGCCTTGTCACGGCAGGCAGCGACATCTTGCAGTCGCCCAGAACCGCCACATCGGTCTTCACGTTCTTGTCTATCTCGGCGTTGTCGATGTCGAAATGTATTATCTTAGCCTGTCGGGCATAGGTGTCGAGACGCCCCGTCACGCGGTCGCTGAACCTCATTCCGATGGCAATGAGCACGTCACACTGCTGCTCCTTGACGTTTGGCGCATAGCTGCCGTGCATGCCGAGCATGCCCATATTGAGCGGATGGCCCGACGGAAGAGCCGAGAGTCCGAGCAGCGTGCGCGCCGCCGGTATGTCAGCTTTCTCAAGAAACTCCACCAGCTCGTTGTGCGCGCCGCCCAGCTCGACGCCCTGTCCCACGAGGGCGAGCGGGCGGCGAGCCGAGTTGATGAGCGCGGCGGCACGCGCCACAGCCCCGTCGTCGAGCTTGGGGTAAGGCTCATAGCTGCGCACTGACGTCACCTTGACCGGTTTCCACTCCGTTGTTCCCACCTGCGCGTTCTTCGGGAAGTCGAGCACCACAGGTCCGGGACGTCCCGAACGGGCTATGTAGAACGCCTGACTGACAGCCCACGCAATGTCCTCGGGGCGTCTTATCTGATAGCTCCATTTGGATATAGGCTGCGCTATGCCCACGAGGTCGACCTCCTGAAAGGCGTCCGTGCCGAGCGCGCTTACGCCCACCTGTCCTGCTATGACCACTATGGGAGTGGAGTCCATCATGGCGTCAGCCACTCCGGTGAGAGTGTTCGTGGCGCCGGGACCGCTCGTGACCAGACACACGCCCACCTCACCGCTCACACGGGCATATCCCTCCGCGGCATGGGCAGCCCCCTGCTCGTGGCGCACGAGCACATGGTTGAAGGCATGTCTGTCGCCTACCGTATAATCGTAAAGAGCGTCGAAAACCGGCATTATGGCTCCGCCGGGATAGCCGAAGATGGTTTTCACCCCCTCGTTCTGCAGCGAGCGCATGAGCGCCTCCGCTCCTGTTATAATTTCCTTTGACATTTATATTCCTTTTTACTGAGCCGCGCGGAGTGTGATGGAAACGTCTTCCGTCCGCCAGCCCATTGTTTCTAATCTATCAATCTCACTCCTCCCTTGTCCGCCGAGCTTACGCTCCGTGCGTATGCCTTCAGCGCGCGGCTCACCTCGCGGGTGCGTCTCAATGGTCTCTGCGGGCGCGCCTGCAGCACGGCATCGGTGAGGCGCACATTTATGGAGCGCGAAGGTATGTCGATGTCGATGATGTCGCCGTCCATAATCTTGCCTATGTTGCCCCCTGCGGCAGCCTCAGGCGATATGTGCCCGATGCTCAGTCCGCTTGTACCTCCTGAGAACCTGCCGTCGGTGATGAGCGCGCATTCCTTACCGAGATGCATGCTCTTGATGTATGACGTGGGATAGAGCATCTCCTGCATGCCCGGTCCGCCCTTCGGTCCCTCGTGTGTGATGACCACGCAGTCTCCCTTTCTCACCTTTCCGCCCAGTATGGCGTCGCACGCCTCTTCCTGCGAGTCGAACACCCGCGCCGGACCGCTGAACTTCCACAGCGAAGGGGCCACGCCGGCGGTCTTCACCACACATCCGTCCTGCGCGATGTTGCCGAAGAGCACGGCAAGTCCCCCGTCCTTGGTGTAGGCGTGCTCCAGAGAGCGTATGCATCCTGAGACGCGGTCGGTGTCGAGCGTCTCCCACTCGCTGTCCTGACTGCCCATGACGGTGGAGAACCGCCTGCCGGGCGCGCTGCGGTAGATGCGCAGAGCCTCAGCATCGGCATCACCGCGAGTGATGTCATATTTCGCCATCGCTCCGGCGAGCGTCATTCCGTCGACGCGCCTCACCGAGGCGTCGACCAGTCTGCCCTTGTCCAGCTCATTCATTATACCGAGTATGCCTCCCGCACGGTTGCACTCCTGCACGCTGTACTTCTGAGTGTTGGGCGCGAGCATGCAAAGGCAGGGCACCTTACGGCTTAGACGGTCGATGTCTTTCATGCTGAAGTCCACCCCAGCCTCGTTTGCCACGGCAAGCAGATGGAGCACGGTGTTGGTGCTTCCGCCCATTGCTATGTCGAGAGTCATGGCGTTGAGGAAATCCGCACGTGTGGCGATGCTCCGCGGCAATACGCCCTCGTCGCCGTCCTCATAGTATGCCAGCGCGTTTCTCACGATGAGACGGGCAGCGTCGCGGAACAGTCTGACGCGGTTGGCATGCGTCGCGAGAACCGTGCCGTTGCCCGGCAGGGCGAGTCCTATCGCCTCCGTGAGCGAGTTCATGGAGTTGGCGGTGAACATGCCCGAGCAGCTTCCGCATCCCGGACAGGCACACTCCTCTATACGGCTCATCTCCTCGTCGCTCACCGAAGGGTCGGCACCCTTCACCATGGCAGTGATGAGGTCGGCGTTCTCACCGCGCCACCGTCCTGCCTCCATCGGTCCTCCGGAGCAGAAGACGGTGGGAATGTTGAGCCTCATGGCAGCCATGAGCATGCCCGGTGTCACCTTGTCGCAGTTGGATATGCATATCATGGCGTCAGCCTTATGCGCGTTCACCATATACTCCACGGAGTCGGCGATGATATCGCGCGACGGAAGCGAGTAGAGCATACCGTCGTGTCCCATGGCAATGCCGTCGTCGATGGCTATGGTGTTGAACTCGGCGGCATAGCAGCCCATGCTTTCTATCTCTTTCTTCACTATCTGTCCGATTTCGTGCAGATGCGTATGTCCCGGCACAAACTGCGTGAACGAGTTCACCACAGCTATCACGGGCTTTCCGAACTGCTCCCGCCTCATGCCGGCGGCGACCCACAGTGCCCTGGCTCCCGCCATGCGCCTGCCCTCTGTACATACTGAGCTTCTCAACTTGTGTTTCATATCTGTTCTCCCTTCCTGCCACATGCCGCGCTACACGGAAATCTCCGGTGCGACGGCACGGCTATAAAATAAAAATGACAGACACATCCGTGAGCCTCACCACTCCGGCATGCCGGACGGTATGCCGACTCACGGACGGTCCGGTTGCAAAGGTAGTCAGTTTTTGTGTAAAGAACAAACAAACCGTCATTATTTATTCTGCAAAATAATCAAATTAACAACAAAATGACGTAAAATATTACAATCAAGAAGAAAATAACGCACATTCGAAGGTTTTTTGTGCAATATACCGACCGGCTGAATAGCACACATGTGCCTCCTGCGGCGCTCCTCAGACAGCCCGTCGAAGGGCACGCACGTATATTGGCACGCCTTGCCCCGAACAGGTCATCATACCGCCAGAGCAACCGTTCTGAACTGACCGCCACCCCATCATTCCTCTTCCGCACCGCTGACGCAGCTTCAACCGTCAGCAAAAAGATGGCGGAAACGCATATTTATGCACTGTGCGGAAGTAAAATATTTTGACAACCGTTTTTCAAGAAACAGCTTACGGAAAACCGCCGTACACCGCTCCATACCCCCATAATGACGTTACGGACACCCCGAAAAACACTGCCGGAGCAACAGCGGAGCACGTTCGGAAAGCCCGAACATGCCTTACGGCACCCCAGGAAAGCCCGTCCGGCACCATGACAAAGACCGTATCGCACCGCCAAACAGCCTCTTCCGCAAGTCAATAAAGCCCGTTCGGTGACACGGAAAAGGCGCGACAATCTGACCATACCACGTAAACGGCTGTATATCAAAGCATTGCGAAAACCGCTTAAAACCCGCGTATTTCCGGCAGGAAATGCTTTTGAACGAAAACACACGATTCTCGCGAGGTTGACAACATATAAATATGCATACACATGACAATATCCGCATATTTATGCAAAAGCGGTGATTTGCTGTCAGCAGTATCACATGCCGGTGACAGACATACGGGTTTTGTCTTTAAACCTCAATCGGTCAATAGAACGCTGAATATACATCCAAGGTTTATCGTCAGCCCTTCATCCTTCTTCCGCACTGCTGCCGCCATCCTGTCTTTCGCTTTTTCACAGTGCAGCCCGCCACATATTCAATAAAGCTGAAGACAATCCGGCTGACAGCAGTATGAGTTATGAAGGGATGTCTAATGACCTGTTCGGGTAAAAAAGATGCGGCATACCACATTCAGATAAAGCAGGAAACCATATGATGGCAGCAGCACGGAAGATGTTATCGTTTCTTGTCAACAAACACCATGGCGTTACGCTCGTCGGCAATGATGCTTATATAACGGTCGTACTCACGCAGCACGTCTGCCGTAATCTCCTCTTTGCTGAGATACTGTATGTCATTTCCCGCGCGTCCGTCGGTATAATAGGTGACGGGGACATACTGCATACCGTCATCGACATCGGGTGTGTTGTCCTCATCTATGAGATAATCGGATATGCGCTGCTTCTCAGTAGTGACGCCATAACGGAAATTGCGTATGCGCTCATGAGGGATGTTCAGCTCTATGGAAAGCGGTCCTTTCCTGCCTCTGAGTATGTCTGCCTGTATGCCGTACTTCGAGAACTCAGTCTGAAGTTCGCTGAACGCCGGCTCCACATTGTCTCTGAAGAAACGCTTTATGTCGCTTTTCTTATGGAAGGTGATTATCTGCCGCAGGCGCAGCTGCCAGTTCTCACCGTTCCATGTCCTGCTTCCGTAAGGCATGTGGGCTGAGTTGTAGAGTCCGTCGGTGCGCAAAGCCTTGAACAGGCACAGACAGAGCACAAGCATAATCAAGCCGAATGGCAAGGCGGAGATGAGCGTCATGGTCTGAAGCGACTTCAGTCCGCCGGCATAGATGAGCGCCATCGTGATGATTGCCATCAACGCTCCCCAGAACACGTTCTGCCATTTGGGCGAGTGAGGATGATTGGATGTGGAGATGCTATTCATGACAAGGATGCCCGAATCAGCCGATGTGACAAAGAAAATGGCAATCATCGCTACAGCCAGCACGCAAATTGCCTTAGCCATGGGGAAGCTCTCGAAGAAGGAGAACAGCAGGATGTCGGGATTGTCCACGAGCCTGCTCAACGCTCCGCCCACAACATTCCGGTCCATCCAGATGGCTCCGTTGCCGAACACAGTCATCCAAAGAAAGATGAACAATGACGGCACCAGCAGCACCGCCAGCACATACTCGCGGATGGTACGCCCCTTTGATATGCGGGCGATGAACAGACCCACGAACGGCGCCCAGCTTATCCACCACGCCCAGAACATAACAGTCCAGTTGGTGAACCATCCTCTGCCCGCCTTCTCGAAGGCGAAGGTGTTGAACGTGAGGGTGGCGAAATTCTCTATGTAATTGCCAACTCCCTCAAGGAAAGCGCTCAGGAGAAACGTGGTGGGACCAAGAAACAGCACGAAAAGCAGCATCACTATAGCCGCACCGATATTTATCTCGCTGAGCCGTTTCACCCCTTTGTTCACTCCGGCAACGGCAGAGCTTATCGCCAGCGCGCTGACAACGATGATGATGGCGCACTGAAAAAGGAAGTCGGAATGGCGCAGCAAGCCCAGATGAACAAGTCCGGCATTGAGCTGCATGACTCCGAAGCCCATCGAGGTGGATATTCCGAAGAACGTGCTTACCAGCGCGAAGATGTCGACAACGTCGCCTATCCAACCGTGTATCCTGTCACCCAGAATGGGATAAAGCCCGCTGCGGATGCTGAGAGGCAGTTTATAGCGGAATGAGAAATATGCAAGGACAAGCCCCATCACGGCAAATATCGCCCAAGCATGTATTCCCCAATGGAAGAATGTGGCGAGCTGCGCGTCCTTGGCATGGTTCGCAATCTCGGGAAGAGCGGGATAGACATAGTGTGACATGGGCTCGGCAACACCGAAATACATCAGTCCTATGCCCATGCCTGCGGCAAAGAGCATGGATATCCATGAGAAGAAGGAGTACTGTGGCTCGGAGTTGTCTGCCCCAAGACGTATATTCCCCATCTTGCTGAACGTCAGAACAAGCAGAGAGATGACAAAAAACGACACCAGAAGTATATAGACCCAGCTCATGTGTCTGTATACGCTGTCCTGTATGTTTGTCAATGCCGTGTTGACCGTATCAGGGAAAAAAGCCGCCACCAGCGATAAAATGATAAGTACAAGCAGCCCGGGATAGGCTACATTTTTTGCAAATGTTGTTTTTGTATTAAGTGTATTCATCATGTCTGAAATATATTATCTTAAATGAAGAATGCAGCAGAGTGCGCCGCACATCATACATGCAAAACAATGAAAGAACCCGAATGTGTTTCTTTCACACTGAATGCAAATATACAAAAAACATTTCAAAACAGACGGTTTAAGTGCATATAAAATGAAATAACATACTATATATAACAATATATGTGACACATAGAAAAACCGAAAGCATGAAAAGGAGCATGGCGGAATGACGTGTATTCATCTCCAAAAGTCATACATAATCCTGTTCGGGAGAAAAAGACATACCCTGCTATACGCCATAAAAGCCACGCTCATGGCACAGACGTCAGACGTGGCGCAATGTGGGGGAAGCGGCGCAAAAGCACACATTCCTTTTCCATAAAGTAATGTTTCAGACACGTCAGCCCGGATTGCGAGGCAGCGGCATGAATGAAACGGCATGCAAGGACGGACGATGTGCGACGGATCAATACGAACAGTACGCCACACTACCGGCGTCTCTTTTCCTTGGCGGGGAAGAGTCTGGCTTTCAGCCACGCCCTTACAGGCAGGTCGTACAACTTGTATGCAGCCCATGCATTTGCCACTGCCATAACATAAACACACACAGCCACAGCCACATGTGTAGACAGCGGCGCGTCGGGATGATAATAAACCCACGACTTCTGAAGATATACCAGCGGGAAATGGGTGATGTAAAGCGGATAGGACAACTCTCCGAAAAACCGGCATACGGCAGAAGAGCGACCTGTAATGCGGCTTCCCGCTCCCACGGATACAATAAAGGGGAACAGCAGCAATATGACAACAGCCTCATAAACTCCGTTCATCCATAAACTGTCCGTACCTCCCACACGCAGCATCACGAGGACTGCGGCTATCAGTGCCGAGCACAGCCAGAAGCCTCCTCTCACCTTTATGAGCCTGTTTGCGCGAGAGAGAAGCAGTCCGGCAAAGAACGGATAAAGCAGTCGGGTGCTGCCTATAAGGAGCTGGTCCGGCGACAGACTCCATCCGCCTATCACAGTGAAAGCCTCAGCCGTGCGGTTTTCCCACACTCCCAGCCAGTCTACATTGAGACAAAGAAGCAGCGTCATCACACCGAAAAGCCACCACACATACCGTGAGCCAAAGTTTTGTAAACCTGCGTATGACAAGCGCATAAAGAATATTGGCAAGATACTCCCATTGCAAAGACCACACCGGTCCGTTCAGCGGATTGGTCTCAGCCCATCCGCGTATGTCCCACGAAGCGGGCATGGGAACGATGGTGCAGCACCACAGGAAGACAAGTATCAGCATCCACCATGGAGTCTGGTCGACAAGAGGGAACTGATCCTGACATCCCGTGAAATAAAACATAAGCGCACCGAAGGCGCAACCGTAAACAACCATAGGGTGCAGTCTTATGACACGACGCTTGAAGAAGCTCCATATAGTCATTCTGTCCCAGCGGTCGTCATAGGCATATCCGATGACAAAACCTGAAAGAACGAAGAAGAAATTCACAGCGAGATAGCCATGGTTTATAATCTGACCGGCAGGTCCGGTGCTGTAAGTCTCAAAAAGATGATATGCCACTATGAGCAAAGCAGCGACCCCACGGAGTCCGTCAAGAATCTCGTATCGGGGTTTGGAGGCAAGGTATATGTTATCTCTACTGTTCATTTCTGTTTTATTTTTTTGCAAAGATAATGCAAGGCGAGAGCAACGACAAGACCGGAAAACGATGTTTTACAGGGCTTGATGCTGCCGAGCCGCAGCTTAGCTTATGCAAAGATAATGCAAACGAGTGCAGTGAGAGCTTGCTCTTACACTGCCGAGTGCTGCTTATCTTATACAAAGGTAGAATGAATATTCATGCTAAATTTGTCGTATCATATAAAATACTTGTCGTATATTTGCAGTCATGCGACACACAGACACAAACGAGACACTCATATACGACCATGTGCGCATAAAGCCCACAGAACAGATAAGGCTGCACAGCTCGAACTCATGGGAAATGACGTACATAATCTCCGGCAGCGGCGAACGCATCATCGGCGACACACGCGAGAAGTTCAAGGCTGGAGAAATATGGCTGATTGTTCCCGGTATGCCGCACCAGTGGATATTCAATCCAGACGACACCGACAGCGAGGGCAACATAGAGAACATCACAATAATATTTCCCGCAGACCTGCCCGAAACGGCTCGCAGGGATTGTCCCCGAATATAATGTGCTTGCAGAGCGGTACGGACGCATGGAGCAATCGGTCATGTTCGGCAACAAAGACAGTGAATTTATAGGCGCATGCCTAAGAAGAATGGAGGATGAGACTGCGGCTGAAAGAATGAGCACACTGATATTTCTGCTGACCGCAATACTGAAAAGCAGAGACCTCACATATGCCCGCCACCATCTGAAAGACACGTCACCGGCAGAGAAAGCCAAGAAAATAAAGACATTCATAAACTGTAACTTCCCGAAGGACATCACCATTGACATGATTGCCGCGCACATGAAGATGAACCGCAGCATTGTCTGCTCGACATTCAAGCGGCATACCGGCACAACCATCATCAGCTATCTCACAAAACGAAGAGTGCGTGAGGCGTGTGACCTGCTGATGTCAAAGAAATACACCGTGGCGGAGTGCTGCTACAAAAGCGGATTCAACGACGTGCCGCACTTCAACAGGGTGTTCAGGAAAATGACAGGAATGACACCTAACCAGTTCAGGAAACATAACGGCGTGAAAGGAAAACGAGACATGAACGATTCATGATTACGCCGAAACCCATCACAGTTCAGACTGATTCCGCACGCATGTCTGGCTGCCTGTATTCTGCTTTTGCATGGGCGGACAACACCGGGATAAGTTCACCCACGCTCCGTCCTGCCCGGCAAAAGGGAGGAAAGCGTACGTGCGACCTTGAATATATATAATGCAAACATCGTGGTGGCGACCGCCATCGTTTTCTCAAGAGCATAATGGACAATGCCTTGAAAACTCTATCTGAGTGAGAGACTTGAACGTACATTTTCCCATCACCGCCTAAAAAACCGGAAGATGTCATACGCCATACAAAATAATTCCGTACCTTTGTAATAAGTGAGCACGAAGATTATCGTCTGTAATTCTTTATGATTAAGAACGTTTTAGATAAGCCAGATGAACAGAGACAAACTCGCTTGAACTATGTCATGTCGAGAATAGATGCGCGCAAGCGAGCGATAATGACACAATAAATTCAGTCAACAACAAAGTTCACATACTGATATATTTCGTCAGACTCACGTCAAACCATACAAATATATGCGACAATTAAGATTATTCACAACAGTGCTGCTCTGCCTCTGCTTTATTGCAGAGACGAATGCCCAGACGCCTGATGACAGCGAGGATGTTGTAACAGTGAGGATTGACTCCATCATCTATCCTCGCATAAAAATGAAAGAGGAGGAAGAACAAATATCAAGAAGCGATACTGTGTACGCTTACATGTACAACATATATTATCACTACTATAAGAATGGAGAAAAGACATGGCTGATAAACAATGTCTTGGGAAATGACGGCTCAAGTGCAGATGAGGTACGGTTCGATGTGACAGACAGTGATTTCACCGGATATATGACGTTTGATGATGTAATGAGCGGGCTGAGATATGTTGTGGCAGATGCCAACAAGCGGTACGGCATAAGGAAAAGATTCCAGATATGGGTAAATACACTTGACTTCGGAGAGGAAAGTGTTGAGCTCTGCCGTATATATGACAAGAAGCGTCATAAGATAAGACATGATTTTTCTTTATTCAAAAGAGTATTTCTCGAGAGCGAGATATTCAGGAGCATAAAGGATATGATGAAAGAGTATGGGATGGAGTTCGAGGATTGCGGGTATTCCGATTTTGCTCGATGGAATTATTTGAGTCCTGACGCTTATGTCAGGTCTTACGGATATAAGGGTGATAAGGAGACGCTTCCCGAGAAGATGATTTATTCATGGGACTATATAATAGAATTTGTAGAAAGGAAATAGGTTCCGGATTTAATGAACGTTTTCGATAAGCCAGATGAACAAGACAAGACTGCTTCAGGCTTGTCATGGCGAGAAAACGAAGGATGCTATCCAACGTTTATATACCGGCATCATGATAATTAGAATAACAAAAGATATGCGACAAGTAAGATTTTTAATGATATTACTCTACCTCATCGTTGTTGCAGAGACGTCTGCCCGTACATCGGACGACAATGTGCAGGCAATATCGGTGAAGATTGACTCAACGTATTATGACCGTATTCATAAAGATGTATTTAACAAAATGACAGACTATTCCTTTTATAAATATGGGAAAAAGACAGGCAATACGGTTGAGGTATATACAGCCGACGAGGACGGTCTGGCTCATTCTATACGAATAGACTGCAAGGACGAGAATCTTGAGACCCTCGGCTGCTACATGTCCTTAGAGGACATGATGAGCGGACTGAAGTGTGTCATGGACGACATCTCAAAGAGGTATGGCATATACAAGGAACTTATAGTGAAGATAAACACGTTGGATTTCGGGGACGGGAGCGTGGACATTTGTCGGCAGTATGATAGGAAAGCAGGCAAAAAAGGGACAGGCATCCCTTCCGTATTCTCAAAAGTATGCCTTAAAAGCAAGCTCGTCAGAAGCCTGAGAGAACTGATGGCACAATACGGAAAAGAACATGCCACAGACCATCCTTTTGTCTCCGACGGCTTTACGTACAACACACTTGATTATGTAAGCCCGGAGATTTATACACATTTCTATAAATATGAAGGCAGCAAGGATGAGCTTCCCGAAAAAATGTTTTATTCCACAGACCTGTTAATGGTGTTCTGTGATAAGGAGAAGTAAAGGTAAGGATTCGCTTTTGTGCACCTTCTCGCCATGGCAAGCCTGGAGCATTATTCGTCTTGTTCATCTGGCTTATAGAACAAAAAAAATCCGCATCCCGGACGGCAGATGCGCGCGGGATGCGGAGACATAACGATACTGTCGTGAGACGAAAATATCAGGAGTTCTTATGATTGATGCAGATGCCTTTCTGATACCACTCGTAGAGCCTGTGGATGCCTTCGTCTATCTCCACCTTATGATGCCATCCGAGGTTGTGGAGCTTGGTGACATCAGTCAGCTTGCGCGGAGTGCCGTCAGGTTTGGAAGCATCCCAACGCAGTTCACCATGGAAGCCAATTTCCGCCACAACCTTCTCTGCCACCTCACGTATGGACAGTTCCTTGCCGGTTCCCACATTGATATGGCAGTTGCGTATCTCCTTGTCACCGGGCTTGTATGTATCCTTGAAGTCAACATTCAGAAGCACGTGCACACTGGCGTCAGCCATCTCCTCACTCCAAAGGAACTCACGCATCGGACTGCCGGTGCCCCAAAGAGTCACAGCCTCAGGCGTTATGCCGTATTTGGCAAGCGTGGCAAGAATCTCATCATCTGAACGGCTGCCGTCAACACCCTCTACCGGACGCAGGCTGATGTCCTTACGCACAGCATCCCAGTTGCCCTCGTTGAGGCATTTTGCAAGATACACCTTGCGGATCATGGCAGGGAGCACATGACTGTTCTCCAGATGGAAGTTGTCGTTAGGACCATATAGGTTGGTCGGCATCACTGCTATGTAATTGCAGCCATACTGCAGCGAGAAACTCTCACACATCTTCAGACCGGCAATCTTTGCTATGGCGTAAGGCTCGTTGGTGTATTCCAGTTCGGAGGTGAGCAACGCCTCCTCCTTCATCGGCTGCGGAGCCATGCGCGGATAGATGCATGTGCTGCCGAGGAAGAGCAGCTTCTTCACCCCGTGACGGTAGCTCTCGCCTATGACATTCTGCTGTATCTGCAGGTTCTGATAGATGAAGTCTGCGCGATAGTTGAGATTTGCCATTATGCCGCCTACATGGGCAGCCGCCAGCACAACGGCGTCGGGCTGCTCCTCGTCGAAGAAACGTTTTACTGCGAGCGGATCGAGCAGGTCGAGCTCCTTATGCGATTTTCCTACAAGATTGGTATACCCTCTGCCCATGAGATTGTTCCATATGGCAGAGCCCACCAGACCATGATGTCCGGCTACATAAATCTTACTGTTTTTATCCAACATCTTATTATATAATTGTAAAAACGTCAAGTAGCTGTTCAATATCAATCGATATTATGAAATTAATCAGACATTATCCATATCTTTGCCGTCATCCTGTGCGCTCAAGGGCACACAATATGACGACAATAAATTTAGGACATCCACTTATTTCACAATACCTTTCTCCAGATACTCGGCAAGGTTTGTCTTCACCTGTTCGCCGGCACGCTCCACCGCCACCTTTGCCATGTCCGCATCCACCATAATCTTTACAAGCTGCTCGAAGGTGGTCTTCGACGGGTTCCAGCCCAGTTCCTTCTTTGCCTTGGACGGGTCGCCCCACAGATTGACGACATCAGTAGGACGGTAGAAGTCTTTCGACACCTCCACGAGCACACGTCCGGTAGCCTTGTCGATGCCTTTCTCGTCCTCACCCTCGCCTACAAACTCGAGCTCTATGCCAACATGCTTGAACGCGAGATAACAGAACTCGCGTACGGAGTGCTGCACACCGGTGGCGATGACAAAGTCCTCCGGCTTATCCTGCTGAAGGATGAGCCACATACACTCCACATAATCCTTGGCATAACCCCAGTCGCGCAACGAAGAGAGGTTTCCAAGATACAGCTTGTCCTGCTTGCCCTGCGCGATGCGTGCTGCGGCAAGTGTGATCTTTCGTGTGACGAATGTCTCTCCGCGACGCTCACTCTCGTGGTTGAACAGTATGCCGGAGCAGCAGTACATGTTGTAAGCCTCGCGATACTCCTTCACAATCCAGAAGCCGTACAGCTTTGCCACGGCATACGGACTGTAAGGATGGAACGGAGTGTTCTCGTTCTGCGGAACCTCCTCCACCTTGCCGTAAAGCTCGGATGTGGACGCCTGATAGATGCGGCAACTGTCTGCAAGCCCACACTGGCGCACAGCCTCAAGCACACGGAGCACGCCCGTGGCGTCGACATCAGCCGTGAACTCAGGCGAGTCGAAGCTCACCTGCACATGGCTCTGCGCGGCAAGGTTGTATATCTCAGTAGGTCTCACTCTGCCTACAACCTGAATCATGCTCATCGAATCGCTCAGGTCGGCATAGTGCAGATGGAAATGCGGACGTCCCTCAAGATGGGCTATACGCTCACGAAAATCCACAGACGAGCGGCGGATGGTGCCGTGTACATCATACCCCTTGTCCAGTAAGAACTCAGCGAGGAACGAACCGTCCTGCCCTGTGATACCTGTTATCAACGCTACTTTTCTTTCCATAAAAATAAGTTTATAAGTTTTTATTGTTTATAATTCCAATGTATCTATAATATATGACGTCTGTTTGTTTCCTCTTGTCAGTGCTACTGGCATGGTTTGTCTGTTCTTATCATTACGACGCATGCCTTTATCTATACCACCGCACATCCTATGGTGAGAATCTCACAGTCGGTCACAGCCTCCATCTCATGTGCGGTACCGGCAGGCACGCTCACAAATCCGTCGGCACCGAACACCTCTGTATCATCCCCCACAGTGATGCGTATGCTTCCACGCCTTACAAGGAAAAACTCGTCCATCGTAGGATGGCTGTGCCTCTCAGCCCTCTCTCCCTTTACTAACGATGTAACCGCAATCTGAGTGACAGGCGACGACACGTCCCCGTTGCTCACCAACACCCGCTTCATGCCACAGCCATGGGAGGTGGGCTGAGGCGCGATGGAGTTCAAATCAGCTTTTCTCACAAATATATTTTTATGAATATCCGCAAATGTCCCTTACGCCCGACAACCGTTGGCAGACACCTTTTTGCGTTAACATTTTTATGTTAATCGTGACCACGAATGCCACATTGTCCAACCGTCTGATTTCCAGCGCGTTGTCAAACGTGCTTTTCGAGCGTCCGAAAAAGCCCGTTCCAGCTCACAATACAGGCTGTTTCACCGTTCAAAACAGCCCGTTCTGAATCACAGTATGGCACATGCCGAGAACCGGACGACGGATAACGTTTTTTAGTCGCATATTTGCAAGTATGAGCGGAAAGCGGATATTCGTATATATTTTTCTTTCTACAGTCTCACGCTTTGATGTGCCGCAACCGCCATCCGTTCCAATACTTACGATAGAAAAAGAAAAAAATGCGGTATGCAATCTCAGAGAAATATTCCTCCGTATAATTGCTCAATAGTCTCATGTTGTATCGCTCACGGCGGAAGAAACTGCCCAACGGGCTGTCTGCCTGACGTATCGCCTTCAGGGCATCATTATACATTCCGAAGTTTCCGCCTTTCAATATATTGTCCAACAACATCCTTCCGGCTTTCGCGTCAGGTGCGACAATCATAAATCTATCATCCATGTTCAGCACGGTCTTCAACACATACATAACCGCACCGGCAAACTTTGTCATATGAAAGTCGAGCAGCCTGCCCGTCACCGCCTCAAGGTCAAGCGTCCTACAGCCGCGCGTCAACAGATAATAATAATCGACAATCTGCCGCAGCCCCACGCCTTCCTCCAGAAAATGATGCATTATGTGTCCGAGCAATGCTATGACATTAAGGTCATCTGTCGGTGCGGTTATCATCCCCTGCCCGTCAGGCAGTTCAACATTATGCTCCATCTGTCTCGGAGTCTCCTGCCTCCAGTATTGCATCATCTTTCTGTTGCGCCACGGATTAAGCAGAAAAGTCGGAAAGAAATGCACTTCTATGAGCGGGTCTTTCACCATACGGAAATCTATATGATGATAGCTCACAGTCTCAAGCGGCGATATGCCGCGTATGTATTTTATTATTTTTTCGCGTCCGCCTTCAAGCCATATATCAATGTCACCACCCTGCCGTCTGAGCGGATGCGGATAATATGCCGCCACTCCCACGCCCTTGAATATGCACGAGCGGAAGCCCGCCTTGGCAAAACGGCGCTGCACATCCATTGCCTGCATGTTCTGACGGCGGCTCATCTGTTCAATACGAACTACAGTCATTGCCCAGCGCATCGCCAGCGAACGTGGAGGTCTCTGCTCCGCATCAAGCCTGTCAATGCCATCGGCACACACGCCTATCAGAGTCTGACGTGCCGCCATGTCATACAAAGCCTGCCATTCTTCCGCAGTAGGCACGACAGAGAGTCTGCTACGTGTGCCTACCGCCACCTGCAACAGTTCGAAAAAAATCCCGGTCACTTCCACTTTGCCGATATGAACTGCGGAACCTTCCATAACATTTTTTCCACCTTGGTAATTTGCGGACACTTGAAATGATGCGACGAATACACTCTGATGTCCTCGTCCCACATTTTTTTCCTCTTGGCGTTATCGGTGCTCAGTCCGCCCATACGCATCCTGACGACATAACGTCTCATGTAGTGTACTTTCAAATCGTTCTCCAAAAGATAGCGCACCAGCAAGTCTGTGTCTGCCGCAATCTTATAACTCTCGTCATAAAGCCCGAGACGCATCATCACATCGCGTCGGATGTAGCACGTCGGATGCAGCGGCAACCAGCCGTGGCGCACTTTCCACTTAGAGTATCTGCCGCCAATCCAATTGCGCACCACCTTATTTATATCATTCTCATCAACATAGATTCCATCGGCATATACAAAATCAGCACCTGTGCGTTCAAACGCCTCCATGACATCAGACACGACATGTTCATCATAAACAAAGTCGTCAGAATGGACAAGCCCTATCACGTCTCCTGTCGCCGCACGTATCCCCTTGTTTATCGCCTCATACATGCCATGGTCCGGTTCGCTTATTATCCTTCCGATGCGTCCTCTGTATTCGTTTATCACATCCAACGAGCCGTCTGTCGAGGCTCCGTCCACAACAATATACTCCGTATTGTCATAATCCTGAGCCAGCACGCTTTCTATCGCTCCGCGTATCGTGGCATTGCGATTATAACATGAAGTGATTATAGAAATTCTCATAGCCTGATAAAAACCAATGTTATTCCTTTATAATTCGTTTTCTTATACATACAGCAGGATTACCCTGATAAATCCCGTTCTCAGACAAATCCTTCGTGGCAACACTACCGACAGTCAATATTGCCTGTGTATGAACTGTGACCCCGGGACAGACCGTTGCCTGAGCGCCAATCCAAGCACCATCCTCAACACTTATCGGTGCATTGCGGTAAGGCATTGACGTCACGGTATAATCATGATTGCCTGTAAGAAGCATAGCTCCTTGTGATATACACACATTGTTTCCAATTACCACATAGTCCAGATTATCTATCCAACAATGCTCGCCAAGCCAACAGTTGTCACCTAAGGTAAGTTTCCAAGGAAACTTCACCGTAACATTATTCTTTATAATAAGCCCCCGCCCTATCTTAGCTCCGAAAGCACGGAGAAGAAATATCTTTATTCCCATGAACGGATTCCAGGAAGCACGTACAAACATTGCACTTACGAAAAACCACAAAGTCTGCTTGATGAAAGATGCTCCCTTGTCGAAATCTCCAGTTGTAAATGAAGCCAAATTAACTTTTTCCATAACTTTAGAATGAATAAAAACATGTAGATTATCTCCGCAACTTATCATACATCCTCACCATATCCTCTGCCATCTTCATTGAGGAATACTTATTCTCGACAAGTTTCCTTCCATTACGTCCCATGCGTTCGAGCTCATCGTCTGTCAGCGCGATAAACTTGCGTAATGCAGCAGTAAGAGCGTCTGCGCCAATCTCCGTCCAACATCCACAGCCAGCGGTCTCAAGTTCTTGCCACGGAGTGCCTTTTGTTGTGATGACAGGGGTGCCGCAAGCAAGAGACTCAGCCACCACAATGCCGAAATTCTCACTATGGGTCGGCAACACAAACACGTCTGCATGTCTGAACAGTTCCCATTTACTGTCGCCGTATACTCCACCGACAAACTTAATCATATGCTCAACTCCGAGACGGACTGCAAGTTGACGCAATTCATTTATATAACTCTCATCACCCTCACCGGCGACTTTAACACAATAGCCATCCAGCTCATCCTTAAGAGAAGCAACCGCCTCAACAAGAAAGTTTATGCCTTTCTTCACATGGACTCTCGAAAGAAACAGAATCTCCCTGTTACGTCTCCACGAGCGTTTCATATCGATTTTGTCCACATCAATGCCGTTGGCAATCACCTCTATCTTGTCGTTGTAGCCCAAGCGTAACAGGTTGTCTTTCTCGCTGTCAGCGGTAGCATGTATACCGTCAGCCCTGAGCACAGCACGTTTCTGATAAAGCAACAGTGCCGGCAGCTTTCGCGTCCAATAATGACGAGCCATTATCCATGGTTCAAGCATACCGTGAGGCGAGAGCACAACCTTCACACCCATCTGCTGCGCCCACTTCTGCGCGAAGGCACATCCGGGCATCCAACAGCAGTTCACGTGAACCACATCCGGACTTATCTTTGCAATCAACGACTGCCACTCCCGTTTCATCCTCCCGGAGAAGAACGGACTGATATAATGAGTGCGGCAATTGTCCAATGTTACAGGATTGTCCGACTCATGGCTCACGACGTACAGTTCCACCAGTTTTCCAAGCTTGTCGGCAAGCAGCTGCATATAAGCCGTGGTGCCTCCGGAAGCCCTGTCTATACTGGGAATATAATGTATTATCTTCATTCTACACCTTATGTTATAACTGTTCCACAACAGAATAAGCCTTCTCCGCCATCTGTGCTGGCATGAGATGCGTCCTCACAAGTTCTTTCGCATTCTCTCCGAGCCTTCGTATCTCAGATTGTCCGATACCGCTTATAACAGATATGCATTCATCCATATCTTCGAATATCATTCCGTTATGAGAATTCCTTATATAACTGTATTCCACACACTGCTTGGTATGTTCACTTCTTCTGAACGTGAAAACAGGCAGTCCGTAAGCCATAGCCTCAACAATAGAGAGTCCCACCCATCCTGGCTGGAAATATATGTCGGCTATGGCAAACAGTTCACGCTTCACATTCGTGTCATACACTGCGCCGAAGTCATATACGTTATCAAACATACTGAAATCCGGTTTGTTCTTTCCGGCACCTATTATTATAAATCCGAACTCTCTGCTGTCCAACCGTTGCATAGCCTCAACCAACAAATCCGTGCGGCGGTAGTTGGATTCAAAACGGGCACAGAAAATCAGTATCGTTTTCTCTTTTATGCCATATTTATCCTTCAGTGCTAACTTGTCACCATTATATGCCAACATATCGCTGACGCCCGACAAGGTGTTGTCAAGTGCCGCCATCTTTTTATTCGGAAACACCTTGCGCCATTGCTCCAACTCCTTCTGCATATACAGCCACACACCGTCAGCCAATGCCATCTGCCATCGTAGTTTCCAGTCGGGTTTGTGCTCTTCCTCTAAATAACGTTTCACTGAGATTCCCTGTCCCCACAATATTATCTTTTTCCGATGCAGAAACTTCGTGAGCAACAGCAGCCACGTAGTGATGTGTGCAAAGTGCAGCATCAACACGATCACATCATATCTTTTGTCAAACAGCATCCTCGGGTCATAAAACAGAAAGCCCTTTACCTGTCTGTTCGGAATAAATCTCAGTTTTTCAGTATTTATCTTAAATCCGTTCTTACGGGTTTCGTCAAACGAGTTGTATACATATACATCCATCGTCTCACACTTCTGTCCCAACAATTCGAAAAACTCCTCCCGATAATGAGGCACTTCCGGCTGTAATATGGCAATACCTTTATTTTTCATATTCAGACTATCTTAAATGTTTTTCCTCTTTATTCACAGTCTGTTTCAGACATTCTTTATATAATCTCACCATCTGTGTGGCAAGAAACCTTTGTCCCGCCTCGTTAAAATGAATCTTGTCATGATACATATCTTCTGTTTCTCCGGCTTTCAAACCCTCTATCAGACACACGTCATGTTCCGCAGCCCATTCTATTATTTTCTGTCCCATCTCGTTATACAGTCCTGCTTTTATCTCATCTCTCTCTGCATGCAGATAAATTGCCATCGGAATATTTTTTTTCTGTGATATATCCAACAATTGGACAAAACCATTGTTGAACGATGAAGACTTCTGCCTCACTGTATTTTTGAATTCGCTATACTTTACGACCTGCTCATCAGGATCGAGTTTCACTTCTGTTTTTCCAAACATCATCCTTATTCTCGGAACAAGATATCTATCAATAAGTTCCGCCCATGCCAGCTTATACTGACGGTCTGGATATGTCGGTACGACTCCGACCACCGGCACGTAAGTCATTACATCATACGCATCATGACTGCTGCACACTAAAATCATAGCACTTGCTCCAAATGTTCCTTTCTCCTTCAGATATGCCGCGCAATTGTCCGGTCCCCAGCTGCCTGACGAGATATTAAGCATCTGCGTGCCAGTCTCATCAGAGAATAAAGTCGAGGCAAGCGAGTCTTGATCCATCCACGTTCCGCCAAACAACACAGAGTCTCCAAGTCCAAGCACTCTTAACTTTGTCGAGTTAGGTTCTCCATTTCGTTGCGAAAACGAGTTATAATGTATATATGCCCCGAATCGGTGTCTGTCCTGATTGGGCTGTGCAATATATTCATATTTGTCACTCTGACGGTAAAGCAATGCGTCGCAGAAGCCAAACACATAACGGAGGACAAGTTCACCGACAACAAATGCCAACAACAATAGTAAGACGATACATTTCTTTCTCATGCACAAAATATCACATCAGATACTTCCTGTACATCCTTGCCTCTGTCACAACAGCCACAGTGAACCAGCATATCACGCACATGTACCATCCTCCTTGGAACATATAACCTTCAAGAATAGAATGCACCGTAAAGAACAGGAACAATGCGTATGCAAGCACATTCTCACTGTCATATCTTATATGTCTCAATCTTGTAAACGACTTACACCATAATATCAATGCAATCACAAAGCCGATAACTCCGGTCTGTGCCAATATTGCAAGCCAACTTGATCCTGACTCGCCACGACCTACCGTCTGATCTTCATCCGTTCCCTGCACAGCAAATCCGACACCGTATATAGGAGAAGAATTAAACTCTGCCATACGCTGTGCCCAAAGCAAGTCTCGCGATGTAACACCCGTTTCCTCCTGAGTTTCTTGTTTCTGCAACATTCGCGTAGCACTATCCATGAAAAACGGGAACGACAGGATTCCTATTAACCCAAACATCACGACATACTTCGTCAATTTCCCTAAATTCGGTGACAGCCATTTCAATAAAACGACAGACAGGATAACAGCAAGACCAAACGCAGAACGTGAGGCTGAGATAAGACATACATACATTGATGCCAACAACATCACTATATAAAAAACTCTTGTCCACAATTTCTTCTCACCCTCTCTGAACAACAGGTATGCAAAAAACAGCATACTCACAGCCGCAGCAGCACTATTCCACATGGGGAATTTTGCATAGCCTGAAAATTCGTCAACACCGCCATATAGTTCCATACTTTCACCAAGTCTCTTTGTCACCTGATAATTCACGCCCTGAAATTTTGCGACAAGACTTACGACTACAGTGCAAGCAAAACCTATAAATATATTATGCAATAGCTTCTTCTTATAAAGATGCCATTTCACTCCTGTTATAAACGGTGCCGCTACTATCAATATCAACGTATATAATATTGGTCGGATATCATATACCGCATTGATAATCGTTGACAACCATATTGCCAATATAAAGAACACATATATCACATTTTTTCTCACGAACCGTACTTGATAACGTGTCATCTTATACATTATAAGCAATATACCGATATAATATATATACGAAGGAAACGTGTATGAATACAAATTGCTGAAAAGACAGAATGTTATCAACAATTCAAACCAATTACGTTTTATATATGTCAATATATTTGCCATACTTTTTACTCAATTATTATTTTCCTTACTCTATTCATCGCAGAATCAAAACAAAAGAAGTTCTCTGCTTCACCTTTTATCTTATATCTGTCTATTCTTTGAGACTTTATATCAGCCAAAGTCTTTTCCAAACAATCCTTAAACTCTTCAGGCCGTTCAAACTGTCTGACTACACCATCCTTCATAAAATGTGTATATCCTCTTGCCGACACCTTATGAGCAATAACAGGCAATCCACATCTCAGTCCGTCTATAATCCTTAGTTTCATACCACCACCAAGACGTGCAGGACATACAAAGATATCACATTGTCCGACAATATCCAATATATTTTCCGGATTTTCTATAATTCTGACATTATTATATTGCGCAACCTTTTCTTTTAATTCTACGGAAGGATTACGACCTGTCAAAACAACACTCATATTCTCAGGAACAAATCTATACAGCTCGTCAAGGAAATAATTTATCCCGTCCAAATTCTGAACATTCCCCATCGTTCCACTTATCACAATCTTCGGGTTCTCCTTATCAAATGATATGTCATCCTCCACATTTATCTTTTCACCTTTTCTTAGGAAACATCCACCGACAATGCTCGTTGTTTCAGAACTGCCATACAATTTCTTAAAAGTGGCTTCATCCTCTTCCGTCAGGAAGATATTATAATCACATTCCTTATACGAATGTCTTTCATTCCTTCTGACCACAGACAATAACAACAGATTCTTTATCTTGCTGTTATTATCACGAAAATACTCCTGCTCACAGTTATGATTTAGGACAATTGTTTTTATCCCTGCCTTTCTACAATTATCCACAAGCGAACCTGCAATACTGTTATGATCGAATATACAGTAATCATAGTCATTCTCCGCAATCATTTGCTTTGCAACATCATTATGTCTGTGCAATACACCAGTCAGTGGCGACATATATTTCCCAAATCTCGAACGTGGAACAACAGGAATAAATCTGCAATTAGCGAAATCCGTCTGCTTTGCATTCTTTAGATATTCACTGCATATAAGTACATCAATATGCATATTCCTGAATATCTCAGAGAAAAGCTCCAGATAGTTACGGCAGGCATAACAACCGCCACCAATTCCCCATGGATTATGTTTTAGGATATATAATATTTTCGCCATTACAACTTCATTATGAGATCAGCCAATTTCTTTTGTAATACCATCTTACGGTATCTCAATGTTTTTTTCTTAGGATTAGTAACATCCCGAAGGGTTTGTCCTTTAGCTTTTGGATTCCAGCTTTGAGCCACACGATGAATACAAACGACATCTTTCATAGAAGTATATCCCGGTTGGTCAAACCACTGATAAGGATACACATGCACCCCATTGCTTAATATCTGCAACTTGTTCACACTATTACGCGAATCGAACCCATAATTCTCCGCCAGTCTCATCTGCACCATTGGTATTATGGTCATATCATATCGCAGTTCCTGAGGCAGTTTCTCATTATACGAACGTATAAAATGCCTGTGCTCATAATACTCAAGACACTCCTTTATAAAAGGATGTTCCTTCTCCGCTCCAAAACAATGAGACGTCAATGTAATAAAGTCCTCCTTTCCTTGCGCATGATGAACATAATACTCACGTCCGATAAACATTCCGTCATTCAGGAATGGATCAAACGATTTGAACATATCAATGTCTGTATCGAGCCATATTCCGCCATAATGATATACAGCATATAGTCTTACGAAATCTGCGGCAAACGCCCATTTCCTTACACTCACAGCCTCATTGGCAAACAAATTATTACACTCAGCCAGTTTCTTTGCATCCCATAGCATGAATTCATAGTCAGGTAGAACTTTCTTCCACGTATCCATGCATTCTTTCAGAAATTCAGGATATGGTTCACCGCTGAACCATGAGTAATGTATAAGTTTTGGTATCATACTTTAATTCAATCTCTTAATTTTTAAATAAATCTTGTTCAATAAGAAATACAAAGTGAGATTAAAAATTGCAATATATATCTTAGACGTATTAAAACAATTAAAGCCAGCTTTCCTATATTTTGAGATTAATATACGTAACTCATTTTTAATATGCTTTTTATCTAAATTCCTGACATTTGATGCCGCATATAGTAGACTCCTTACCATAATCAGCAATCTGTTCTGTAACCAGGCTTCGGGAGATATATTATTTGATAAAATATAATTGTAAAGATTATTCAACACAATTAATGTATCATCAACAATTCGTTTTTCTGTATTTGCATCATGTGTTGCTGAACCTAAGCGTTGCCTGTAAACATATGAATCTATAGGAATCTGTATCGGATAGATAGATTTCATCATACATTTAAGCTGAAATTCCTGATCCTCTGCAACTCTGACTCCAGATGTGAACTTTATCTTATTTTCTTCTATTAACGATCTTTTAAATAACATTCGTGGATTATGAAAACAGACATTATGTAACAATAAATCACTCTTGCCCTTATTTAAATATTCTTTTACAGAGACAGACTTATTATACTCACCATCTGTAAAGTACTGCATACCCATTTGTATCAGGTCACAATCTCTACATTTATTTATATACGATAAAATCTGTCGTATTGAATTCTCTTTTATATAATCATCTCCGTCCACAAACCAAATCCAATCTCCCTTGGCGGCATCCAATCCTATGTTTCGCGCTGTGGACACTCCACCATTTTCTTTATGTATCACGCGCACACGCTCATCTTTCACTGCATACTCATCACATATTGCGGGACAACCGTCCGGACTGCCATCATCCACAAGTATCAGCTCCCATTCTCCTTCCTGACAGATGATACTGTCAATACATTCTCTAAGATATTTTTCAACTTTATAAACGGGAACTATGATTGATATACAAGGATTATTCATACATATCTTTAAATAAAATAAATTTCATATAAGTGTATCTCACACTAAATTCATAATCATTTCATATATATTTTCCTAATTACTCTTGCAAAGAATTCCAAGACCTTATAATACCTACTGCCGTAATCTGCTAATACAGCTATACGCACCAACAAACATGGATGTACAATATCATTCTGCATCCTTTCTGAGAAATGTTCATCAAGTATTTTTTTCCTCTCCAACTCTCTTAACTCCGGTTTTGAAGAAGAAACACCTCCATACTCAAATTCGCATATTTTCATATTCAGACGCTGATAAGACCTGTCCTTTATAACAATTTCATAGAACATCTGTTCCCAATCCGCAACAATCCTAAGATCTTCACGATAAGGTCTGTTTTTTAACAATGAGGTTCTTATAAATGTAGCCTGATGACTTAAAGAATAAATTGCCATAAGGTATGTAGTTATATGAGATGGAGCATTCCACATACTTTTCCTGCCATCATCAGAAGCACACACAGTGTCTCCTGTCATAAAATCAGAAGCGCCTAATAACGGTATTACGTTTTCTATAGTTTTATTATCATATAACATATCTCCAGAGTTCAGAAAAAGACAATATTCTCCATGTGCATACTTTATTCCTTTGTTCATTGCATTATAAATGCCATTATCTTTCTCTGAAATCTTATAATCTATGATGTCAGAATATTGTTTTAATAAATCTACAGAACCGTCTGTTGAAGCACCGTCTATAATGATATATTCAAAATCTTTACACGTTTGCCCACCGACACTTCTCAATGTTCTTTCCAGCCCTGCTTTATTATTATAGCAAACCGTTATTATGGATAATTTCATTTTCTCGTTTTTGTATCAGTGAGTACCTTATTATAAAGTTGTATATATTGTTGAGCGATAATATCATACGAAAAATGAGACAGCACATATCTCCTAATATCATCTCCATTATATGTTTTACCCAATGCCTCTTTTATACCTTTTATTAAAGCCTCAACAGTAAAGTCACCACATATTATTCCATTCTGTTCATTTATTAATTCTGGTACTCCACTGCAAGGAAATGCAATGACTGGTGTTCCGCATGACATAGACTCTAATGGAGTTTGTGCAAATGCTTCCTGAAAAGAAGACAATATAAAAAAATCAGCTGCTGAATAATACATCGACAACATTTCATTTCCTGTTATCAATCCCTCGCAACGAATATTTACACCCATTGATGGAATATTATCACATTTTCCTAAACAAACCAATAAGAAAGAATCATCATGAAAATAAGACAAAGCATCTAACAATAAAGACAAGCCTTTACGTGGGTCATCAATCTTATATGAAGAGAAAAGAAATATTTTCTTATCTAATGGAAGCAGCAACTTTTTTCTGCTTAAAATTCTATCCTTTTTAACAAAAGACTCACCATCCACACCGTTATGAATAAGTGTTACCGGACATTCTCCAAGAATCTTATTGTTTTTAAAGAATATACGCATTTTCTCAGATATAGCAACCAAATACGGACGATTACGACCATTTATAGCCTTTCTCTTTATTTCTTCATATTTTTTATCTAAGTTCAAATATTCTTTTGGTGCGTTTTTTTTCTGTAAATAATAATGAAATCCTCCTAATCCTGGATTCTCATCATGAATGGTCCAGACCACAGGCTTGTCTATATTCTTAAAAAAAGAGGGGAAATCAACAAAATCTGAGACCCAATGTAAATGGATTATATCAGCATCTCTAACAAGAGGATGCTTAACTATATTAGTATAAGCTGTAACAGGAGAAGTAAAAAAAGCATTATTCTTTTTCCCAGCTCTTTTTCTTTGCATTATAAGTATTTCAAACCTGGGTCTTATAATAAGCCTTAACATCTTCATGAGAATGCGCATAAATATATTCTTTTGACTTTTATACAACCAGTCAATATCCGCAATATATTTATATTCCTCAGGCTGCCCCTGCATAAATAACATCTTTGAATCTATTCCGTGTTGTATAAGTGCTTTACATATACGAATAGCACATAAAGATGCCCCTCCGTCTGGAAGTTTTGTTATATGTATTATTTTCATTTACTCAACTGATATATTCTATTAATAATAGGTATTTTTCTAAAAATAAGGATTGAACACAGAATCAATATAAAAATGATTATATGTGCAATCTTATCATTATCAAATGGTATAAATCTATAAACCTTAAGAATTAATTCCACAGTATGCGCACATAATATAAACAACGTATTTTTTCCTACAAATTGTAAAAATTTATATATATAAGAAAAGTTATCTAATTTTATATATTTTCTCAGTATAATAAGTAACGAAATACATATAATTAATGACGTCATTATATTTAATACACCTAACGGATAATCAAAATAATACATATTAAAAGGAAATTTATATGCAAACAATAGAATAATCGCACATACTATAATCATATAACGAGTTATTCGAATTAAAAAATAACCGCTGCACAACTATCCCTATATAAATATATATTGGAGCCAGTAAACCTTTACATAAACATCCATAATCGGTCAATTTACTTTCTATCAGAAATGCTCCTGATTTCCATCCTACCAAAAACAAAATTACAACAATTATTAATCGTAGATATGGAAGATATGACGTTTTTAATGTTTTTGATACTGAATATATAAAAGAAATTATACATCGTCCATAAAATAATGCCAACAAAAACCAAATTGGATGATTCTCTATAATAAACGCATTATATAAATAATGAGAGAACTCAACAGGATCCATTAATACCGATATCTTATGTAACATAATTAACAATGCAATCGTTAAAAATGTCTCTGTCAATAAAAACGGTAAAACAAGCTTCTTTATTCCAGATTTTATAACTTCATGTGTTTCTTGTGTTATTAAGTTTCTAGAAAATAATCCTGTTATAAAAAAGAATAATGGCATATGAAATGACCAAAACCAATCAGTCAATAAATTTGGCAATAATGCATGATGTCCAAAGTATACACCTATAATAGCTATACCTTTTGCAACATCCACATATTCATAACGATGACTCTGTTTACCAATAACAACCATTTTCTACATTATTCGCTTTATCCGGAGTTTCTTCTACAGAAGCTCTCACCCAATATTCATTATAATATGTTTTTGCATAAGGGAAATCATTAATGTACCCAGGATCTGTCTCCCATCGTTTGCCTTTAATTCCAAACAATAATTGTAAAACTCCTCCTAAATGAATCGCTTGTTTTCCACATTCTTTTGCATAAGCAGCAAGCGGAAAGCCATAAGCTCCACATCCCAAAAGACATACATCATAATCTACCTTATTCATCTCATCTTTCATATAGTCCAAAGCAGAGAACCAATCAGAAAATTCAGTTCTACAACCTAAAGATTGTACAGCCTTTATCACCCTTAAATCAAATTCAGGAAGGATATTGGGAGAAGTTGGAAATAATTTTTCTCTTCTGGCATACTGACTTTCTATTGTTTTTTTAAACGGATGAATTACAAGGACTTTCTTTCCTTCTAATGCACGTGTCCATGGATCTTTCGTCAATAACGGTGTCATTCTTTCTCTATCCACCTTTATCGAATTCTTCAATTCTTCTTCAAAATACTGTTCATTATAAAGCCAACTTCCTAAGACATCCACCTGTTTCATACAATCCATCATAAGTTGATAAAAATGTTTTAATGCATCAATATCATCCCATGGATAAAATCCGGACAACTCATAGAATGCTCTCATTTGTTGCCAATTCACAAAATTGGGCTGTCCTTTCCATCTTATATAATTAAGATTTGAACGCCTTGCATAAAAAGTATATTTCAGATTTTCTAACACCTGAAGTTCTGTCCGGCCTAACCGTGCCGCCATAAACGGTTTTCCTGACATTATCTTTTCATATATTATATTCTGAATAATCTCTCTATTTGACTCACTGTAATCTGTGAAATATTTTTCACTCTCAACCCCTATAATCTTTGAATACAGACTTCGTAAATGCATGACAATTTTTGCATAAATACTATAACTCACAGCTCCCATGATATATTCTTTTTTATGACTTTAGCAGGTTGTCCTACAATAATTGATTTTTCATCTGATTTCATTGATGATGTAACAACAGAACGCGCACCAACAATACAACCATCAGGAATAACAGAACCTTTCAACACACATGTTTGCAATCCTATCCAAACATGTGAACCTATTATTATATTTTCCGGCTTATTAATAATATTATTTCTGTCATTCATAATAATATGTGAGTCTGACGTTCTCAATATACATCCTTTTGCAAAAATACTTCCACGTCCAATAATAATATCAGAGTTATCAAAAGCTGACAATTCACTTTGCTCTCCAATCCAAGTTCCATCACCAACAGAGATATTACTATTATCTTTCTCAAAAAAGAAGCTTACATTTTCAAGTTTTATATTATTACCAAAACTTAATGTATGATTATTCCCTTGAAAAAAAATATTACAATTTTTTAAAATAACATGCTTACCAAAAATTATCTTATTATTTATTGACCCTTTTACTGACTTTATATTTAACCTATTACAACAGCATTTTCCTCGAAAACTTATTGTAGGATTAATAATCCTAACAATATTATAATATAAACGCATCAAAGTAATAGAAATATAAAAAATAAATTTCATAAATATTCGATTTATTAAATAACTAAAATTATTTCATACGTTTGCAACTAATAATGCTCCAAGGCAAATAAATGATACCCCAACTATTTTTTTTATTCCAATATGTTCCTTAAAAACAATATATGACAATATCAACGTCCAAAAATAGGTCAATGAGGTAAGTGGCAGAACCTTTGAATAATCAAGCAGACCCAATAAATATATATTCAATATAGCAGCAATTAAATACAAACATGCTCCCATATATAAATTTGAGGATTTTAAAACATCAACAACAGACTTACAGGAGGACATATTCTTAAAAAACACAGAAGCTAAAGAACCTAAAAATGTCATAATTAATAATATGAGAAACAGCATTTAATCACCTCCTGCAATTAATACAACACCTATCATAACTGATATAACACCTACTATATTATGAAATGAAATAGTTTCATCTAAAATAAAATATCCTATTAATAGACTTAATACATAATTAATACTAAGTACTGGTTGTAATACGGATAAGCTTCCATATCGATATGCAACCATCATAACGATTGCACCCAATCCATATAATAAGAAGCCACAAAACAAATACAATAATTCACCTTGTGTTGATATTTTCCATAATAGTTGTCCAAAACATGCCATTAAAGAAGATACCAACATAAGAATAATACCAATTTTATTTCTTTTTAAAGATTCATAAATCATTTATTTCTTAAGATTTCAAACAATTGTCTATGTTTTTTAACCACTACTTCGAGAATTAATCCACACACCAACATTAACATTGCAAGAAGCATTATAAATGCAGATACTATTAATGTTGGAAACCTTGGAACCAATCCGGTTTGTATATATTCCTTAAATACAGGTATGAATAATATCAATGAAATAATTACTAAAATGAATGATAGTATAGAGAAGAATAACAAAGGCTTATAATCGCGGAACAATTTAAATATTGTCATAATTACTTTCATTCCATCTGTATAAGTATTTAATTTTGATTCACTTCCCGAAGGTCTGTCTCTGTAAGTAATTGGTACTTCCTTAAGCAACATATTTTTATCTAGTGCATGGATTGTCATTTCCGTTTCTATTTCAAAGCCCTTGGATAAAACAGGGAATGTTTTTACAAAATCTTTACTAAAAGCCCTGTATCCAGTCATTATATCTTTTACATTACTATGAAATAATTTATTTATAAGCGTTCTCACCAACACGTTACCTATATTATGAAATGGTCGTTTATTTTCTTGAAAATAAGTTGATGACAATCTGTCGCCAATAACCATATCTACTCCATTATTTAAGATATAACGACACATTTCATTGGCATTCTCCGCAGGATATGTATCATCACCATCAATCATCAGATAACAATCGGCATCAATCTGATGAAACATACTTCTAATTACATTACCTTTACCCTGACGATATTCATGTTTTACAATAGCTCCAGCATTAATCGCTATTTCAGCAGTTCCGTCTGTAGAATTATTATCATACACATAAATGTCGGCTTCAGGCAAGACTTCTTTATAATCTTTTATCACCTTACCTATTGTTTTGCTTTCATTATAGCAAGGAATTAATATTGCAATTTTACTCATCTGCTTGATCCTTTAATATTTATCCAATAACTAAAATATAATAATATACACCATAGGGGAAGTACAATATTTCTCCAAGTAAACCAAAAATGTACAAATGAATGATTTTTCAATATATAAAACCATATTGGTACAAAAGATGCGATTATTATAATATATGTATACTTTTTCATCAATGAGAAAGTATATAAACAACGCTTATATTTTAAGTAAATCAATAATAATATGATCAAAAATAATATTGACAACATAATAACATAAAATGACCAAGAATCAAATACCTTTTGTAAATCAATATCAACAGCCCATTTTATATTATTTATTACATTTAATCGTCCAACTCTTGTCTTTGCCGCATTTTCGGCAGATAACAGGACATTTTGTCCTGTTATAATATAACTGAGTATCCATTTGGAAGCCCATATCAAACCGTATCCAAATCCCCATGAAATAGAAGCAACACACGTTTTTATAATTGTCCTTTTCTGAGGATATATACCTAAATATGTTAATAATGGAAGTCCTAATGTTATCAATGGTGTTGTAAGTAAATCTAAGAAAGCCGTAATTCCACCTATTCCAAAAAACAATAATATATAATTCTTATTTTGCACTATCGTTGGATACAACAGAATCAGAAGAATTCCCATAAAAGAAATATAAAAACACGTTGAAAACTGTATAGTATTTGCAACGACATATAAATTTACAAATAGCATTGTTAGTAAGAATGTTACAGACATTTTCTTATATCCTTTCCTGTAGAATAAAACGGATATTATGAGTAATAAAGAGAATAGTGCGAATATATTTATTATTCTAATACCACCATAATCTGTGAAAGTAAGCAATGGCCTTAAAACAATCATATATCCGTGCCAATACCTTGCATAACTGCTTAAAGAAATATTTTCATCTTTATATGTTAAAACATCTTTGGTATCAGTTAACATATCAGTCTCATCTTGGAAATGAAAATTATTTGCAAAAGCTGACATTACCGGATTATTATCATCTGCACATAGTACCTCATTAAACATCAAACAATCAGTAAACGTATCCAGTCTATAAAAAGGATTTCCCCACATTTCGTGGACAAGCCCTTCATGTTCTATAATATTCACTGATTGTTTAACATTCTGGTATAAATAGCGCTTTGGTATAAAATGAACACATATTACCGATAAAGAAAATAATAACAATAACAGAAAATACAATATAACAATCCTTGAAATAATATTTTTCATCATTTTATATATTTTTGTTCACAAAACCATAACGTCCATATTATATTCTTTTTCTTTAGCAGGTTGTCCGACAAAAATTGATTTTTCATTTGCCATAAATAATGAAGTAACTACAGAACATGTACCAAATATACAACTATTCGAAATAACTAAACCTTTTAAGACGAAAACATTTTCTCCAAACCAAACATAGTTTCCAATAGCAATATGTCAGTATATTTATTACATAGCCTTGTTCGTACTTTAATTCTGAAGTTCTTATTACGCAATTACATAAGAACGGCGTCCCCACTCTGATTTATATTCTTGTATTTATACATAACCGATAAAGAATTATTCAAACTGATCTATGTTTTTACCTATATTTATCTCACAATCTCTAAAAAAAGAGACATTACTTATCCTGTACCATATCCTAATTATACTATATGATTATTTTCCTGAAAGCTAAAATAACCTTTTATTTTGACAATAATTTCTGCAATAATATTACTGTTTTTACCATTTTCTAATATTTTCAAAATTTTTGTACAAAATGTCCTATAGTATTTAGCCAACTTACACACCCAAGTATAAAGATATCCAATTTATATATTATTCTGATTAAAATAATACATTACTCTTTAAATTTATTTTATTCTATTTTAAACATTAAAACAAAGACTTATATTAAAATCAGATTTCTATCTTAATAAAATAGTAAAAAACGAGATTACAAAAATAAGAAACTTACCAAGTATATATCCTATTTGTACTTATGGCCTAAAATAAGTCTTTTTAACCTACTTAATAAAGTCACAAATTTAGCTAAACCAGAAAATCCATAAATTCTACATAAATCTGCTTTATCTATATGCATTCCATATTTAAGCCTTAAACGTAGATATGGTTTTGCCATTTTATATTCTCCTGCTGAAATTAATAACGAATATAAAACATTCGCCTCACGTTTTTTAAAATTATCGTTATACTTATATTCGAACAATGCATTAAACCCTTCCATTAATTGTTTTTCGTTCTCAAAATGTTTTAATCTTTGTTCTTTGGACTCCTTAGAAAATCTATAAGACCATGATCCACTAGTTAAGAAACGATATATGCAAGTTTGTTCACTTAAATAATAAGTTTTTCCAATATAAGCACTCCACATCTGAAGAGGGTAATCACCACAAAAATATCCTTTTGCCTTACTTGGCATATTTATGATAACACTTTTTCTTATAAGAATTGAACATGTTGGAATAAAATCACCACCTTTTTCTATTATATCCTCTATTGAGGATTGACAATTCTGAAGATATCTATTATATGCCTTTTTTTTACCATTTATTTCAACAAAAGCATCCGTCCAACACATACTATAATCAGGAGAAGATTCAAGAAAATCAACCTGTTTCTGAAGTTTATAAGGCTCAATCCAATAATCATCTCCCTCACACATCGCAATATATTTTCCCTTACAAGCCGAGTTCATTATCTTTGTCAAAGAGCCGTCATGCTTGGAATATTGGTTTTCCGTTTCATATATCGGTTTTATGATATCAGGATATTTCTCAGCATATTCTCTTATTATAGCAGCCGTTCCGTCAGTGGATGCGTCATCATGTACTATCGCCTCAAACCTGAAGTTTGTTTTCTGCATGACAAATCCTTCGAGCGCATCGCGTATATACTTCTCATGATTATACGCTGTGCATCTTATACTGACCATTATAGGTCTTGTATCTTTTTCTTCATTAACATTCATAACTAAAACGAGAATTTTATTTTACGAATAAATTCTTATCCAAAATATTAAATAACGTTTTTTCCACAAACCGCAACCGAAACAAATCAAGACCAATACGAATAATAAATATCATCGTAACACTTATTAATGCATGTAGCACTGCATAATCAGTTGCGAACCATCCTACATTATCAAAAGTGTCAAACCAAAGCCATTGACGCATAGTATCACTATTTGTATGAATAAGAATTACGCCGAACATACATATGATGCTACCTTTTTTATTAAAGCACCGTTCCTTATCGCTAAATCCTTGAAATACATAAATAAACAACTGGAAGTGATAACTACCATTATATGATTTGAGTCTGAAACCAGAATAAACTCACGACCTGGAGTATTCACTTTTGTTGATAGGACCAATACACTTGCAACAGACATCGCAATGGAAAAAAGAGAAAGCCATCCCCATATAATCTTTACATCCTTATAATTTATTCCATAAATACGGATATAAGATGAAATGAAGTATAAGATACAAAAACATGTAACATAGTTCATTGCAACATATATTTTTGTTGTCGTTTATTCATATTGTGAACAAGAATATTAAGAAATGGATACATAAATAGAAAAGGAGAAAACACGAGGTAAAACCATCCGCAACAGATTTTATAGGCCAAAACATTTCATATAATGATTTTATATTGAAATTTTTGTATCCTGTAAAGATAAAAATTAAATTTATAACTATATTATAAAATTCTATCTGGAGGAATAATTTCAGAAATTTTCTTAATGTTATGTTCGACCGACACATAAAATAGCTTGTTATCAGAACGAAACAATTTATTCCTGTTTTACCACACATTACGAATAGATAAAAGAACGCAGATTTTAACGTCAATGGCTCATTTTCTATTACCGGAATAATTCTGAATTAACCAAATAATGATGTGCCACAATCACAAACATCACTATTATCCTGTATAATTCTATATTATAGTATCAAAAGCTATAAAGTCAGATCTTTATTCATATAATAGCTTTTACCGGCATCCTGATAAATCTTGAAACCATTTTTCTCATATAAACATTTTGCCTTATTATTGTCTTTTCTTACTTCTAAAGCGATTGATGTAAAACTGTGTTTGCGTCCATACTCAATTGCTGTATTCAAAAGTTGCCATCCTAATCCTTGCCCTCGATAATCTTCATTCACATATATATAAGTAATGTATCCTCTTTTATTTTCATAATCATTAAAATATACGATATTTATACCTATAATATTCTCATTTTGACGCGCAACAAATATTGTAGCGTATTTAAATACCTTATTGGTATAATTTTCTATTTCAACTTTATTAGCCAATGGCGTTAAACGTAAATAGTCTAATAATACATTTTCATCAAACTTTTCTCGCTTTATACTTATATTCTTTATCATAAATGTTTACTATACCAAATTTCATTTTTCATTGATTATTTTGTATTTAACTTTTTCATAAAATAATCCTTTACAATCTTGTTATCATACAAAGATTTAAAAACTTGCATATATTTAATACCCGGATGAGTATTTACTTCCATCAATTTTATACCATTATCAGTTATGCCAAAATCAAATCCAATAAATTCAAGATTGCATAAATATTTTGAAAGTTCCAAGACCTGCGACTTTATATCATTCCAATTATGTATATTAAAATCGACAACAACTCCTGTATTAGGATGAGCAAGCGTATTAACAACCTTATTAAAATATATAGACTTTGAATTTCCTATATGTCCATTCTCAATGTTAACTTCTGAAACAAAATCAAACGTAGCTTTACAATCATCATTAATACTCAAATGATTAGCCTCACCATGATTATCTGTTCCAAAACGCAAATACCCTCCTATTATTATAGGATTATTACCTTTTGTATTGAGAGTAACCAATCTCAACGTATAAATTAATCTATGAATCTCTGCAATTCTTTTCTCAGGAACAAGATACTCTGTAAAAATATAATTGGGATGCGACTTTACAAATAACTCAATATCTGATTCGCTGGCTTTGTCTTTATTAATATATAATGAAGAACCATCATAAGATAATCGACAGAAGCCCGCACTTTGGGTTCCATTATTTGGTTTACATGCAATATTCCTATGCTTTTTTATCAAATTAATCAAAACTTGTATATCATCTCCATAAGGATTATCAACCAATTTTCTCAATTCGCTATTATTATTAGAATAAAAATAATATTTGGGCATTAAATGAGAAAATTTTGTTCCTTCCAAGATATACTTTAATGTCAATTTATCATCAACCCAAATTTTTGTCCAACTATTTAACGGCCAAGATTTATAAAAATCTTCATCCGACAAATATTCGTTATAATTGTTTTCTGTCAGTCCATATGATTTTGCAGAACTGAAAAGAAAACCTTTTGACAATGCCCATTCTCCATAGTCATCATCATAATCAGGATGCTTACGCTCATTATTTATACACGATACATAGAATATAGAGAACTTTTCAGACATCCCTTTATTCATAAAATAATCAACGCTATATTCCATATTATTTATCTTCTTAAAATATATTATACTTGCAAAGACTTTCTATATGTGTACTAAATCTATATTACTACTTACTCTCCTTAAGATAGTTTTTTAAACAAACAATCTGGAATGTATTATCTTTATAATGATCAAGACGGTCAAACCAAATATCTTCCTGATCTTCTATATGATGTAACTTTTGCAGAAATTCTTCGGTATGAAGTTCCTTTGGAATAATAACAACCCCACAATCATCACATACAGCAATAGCTCCATCATACATAGCACGATGCTTGGATATGATATCTGCATCTAATTCTTTCATCGGTTTTCGATTAAAACATCCTACAGGTGTGAAACCTGTACACCAAACTGGATATTTTTCCTTTAGAAGAGCTGCCGCATCACGGAACTTTGCATTGCAGACAATAGCTGAAGCCTGACGATAAAGAATGATATATTTGGTTACCAATTCACCTATAATTGCACGGTTATTACAATCGAAAGCCTCTATAAATACAATATCATTTTCTTTTGTATCAACGACTTGCTCATGTACTTCCCAATTCGATTCCTCATGCGTATATACCCAATGCACATTACCGACCTTGAATTGTCCTTGGTTTATTGGCATTACATTCTCAAGAGCGCCAGATTTTCCTAAACAATCGGCAACTTCTGTTGTACAAACACGATTACGTTTGATAAAATCAATAATCTTATCTTTCATTGTCTTTTCCATATCAATATATTATTTTAAAACTGTTTTCTATATTATTCATTACATTTCTCAATTCTTCATCATTCTCTGAACAAGCAATGTAGAAGCCTATTCTTGCAGAATCATTTTCCGCATTCTTGATGGTGTCACCTATTTTGAAATTCAATCGATAGAACTTAACGTCCTTTTCATTCTCCAAATAGTCAATGCCTTTAATGTTCTTGACCACTCCTCCACCATTGGGTGTAGAAAAGAATTTAAGAACCGCAGCTCTTTTTTCATATTCAGGTCTGAGTGAGAAGTCTTCATCATGAACATTTCCAGTGGCACATTCTATAAGATATCTATATGTGTCATAACCAGACATCCACTGTGTAATACAAGATGAAATCATATTACCACCACCACGCGCTGCTATCTCAATAAGATAGAAATCTCCATCCTCACATTTATATTCCGCATGAGTAAAACCAAACTGTAAGTTTGTTTTCATAACAAAAGAATCATTATATGCACGCAGTTTGTCATAATCATATTCTTTACTGGTGTGAGTAAAATACAATTCATTAGCTATACTTTCATTATAAGCAAAATGTTTCTTCTCACTTATAGCCATAGTATAATGTTTCGATGGGGTTTTCACACCATCAATTGTGAACTCCGTTCCTACAATAAAACGCTCTGCCAAAACAGATTTCTCTACTCGAGAAAATGACATGGATTCATCAAAATGCATACGGATATCTTCTTCTGTATCGCAACGGAATACTCCATGACTTGCGTTACTATCTAATGGTTTAATTATAATTGGGCGTTTTATTTCTTTCAACAAAGCAATAGCATCATCTTCCGTTTTACAAAATCTGTATTCAGGATATCTCAGACCATGTTTTTTACAGAACTCACGCATTAAATACTTATCAGTAAAAAGTGCGGCCGTTTCTTCATCAAGAGCCGGCACATCAAATTCCTTACCTAACTCAGCAACGAGATTCATCGCAATATCACACTCATCGGACATAACAGCATCAATATGATTTTTCTTTCCATACTCAATCACTTTATCCTTAGCAAAGATGTCTGACTGTAAATATCCATCTGCATATTGAAAGCAAGGGGAATTGAAAGCTGGATTAACAACAAGTGCCTTATGCCCCATCTCTTTTATCTTTTGAACCAACTGTACCTGCCAATATGTTCCTGGAAGTACAAGAATTGTTTTCTTTTGACTCATAGTTCTAATATTATCAATACTATTTCACAATCTGTTCAATAACCCTATTCACATCATCATTACTCAAAACATGATGCATAGGTAAACAAATAACAGTCTCCGCCATTCTCTGCGCATTAGGAAGGTTCTCCGGTCTTGCGCTGTCCAAGCCACGATATGTGGAGAACTCGCTTATAAGCGGATAGAAGTAACGGCGGCCAAGGACGTTATGCTCTTTCATCTTGAAATAAAGCTCGTCACGCGTCATGCCGTATTTCTCAGCATCAACTAATATCGGGAAATAAGAATAGTTGTGCTTCACTCCCGGCATATCGTCAAAGAATGTTATGCCTTCCACCGGACGCAGAGCCTCACGGTATTTTATTGCCACCTTATGGCGTGCCTCTATAGCCGCATCCACCTGACGGAGGTTGAGCAGACCGTAAGCCGAACGCACCTCATCCATCTTGCTGTTGATGCCCGGGCCTACCACCGTAACCTCGTTTGCAAACCCGAAGTTCTTCAGATAATCAATGCGCTTTTTAGTCTCTGCGTCATGCATTACCAGAGCGCCTCCCTCTACTGTATTATAAACTTTCGTAGCATGGAAACTCAGTGTCGCCATATCTCCTGCATTAAGGATACTTTCTCCATCGACTTCCACACCGAAAGCGTGTGCAGCATCATAAATCACTTTCAGTCCATAAGTGTCGGCTATCTCCTTTATGCGTTTTGTGTTGCATGGCTTACCATACACATGCACTGGCATTATCGCCGTTGTTTTCGGTGTTATGGCGGCTTCAATCCTGTCCGGGTCAATATTGCCTGTCGCTGGGTCGATGTCAACAAACACCGGTTTTATGCCGTTCCACCACAGGCTGTGTGTCGTTGCCACAAAACTGTATGGCGTTGTTATAACCTCACCTGTTATGCGCAGCCCCTGCAAAGCTGTTATAAGCGGAAGCGTTCCGTTTGTGAAAAGGCTTATATATGGAACTTTCAGATAGGCAGCAAGCTCTTTTTCCAGCTGTTTGTGAAACGAGCCATTATTAGTAATCCACTTGCTTGCCCATATCTCCTTAAGCATCGCATTGAATTCACCAAGATCCGGCAACAATGGCGAAGTAACCGTGATAATTTTGTTATCCATAACAGTAAATTTTTATTCTTTATATCGTTATCTTGTAAGCACTCAATTTAGGGCATCCCCCTTCGAAAGGGCACTTTTCAGTGCCCTAAACCGAGTTTTGTTAATTAATTAGTTTTGAATTTAACATTGGCTGGCAGCCAAAGTGATTTTGTCAGGAACCATGTTAACATAATCCCTGCACCCGTTAAAGATATTTTTGAAAAAAGTTCCGATGAAGTTCCAGATAGAACTGCCATGAAGCTTTACCGTTCCTATCACACTGTGATAAGTTGCTGCCATCTCTGCACCGGCATCACTACCATAATGAAGTGAATTGTTGCGTTGAGTGGTCAGCTTTCGAATGGTTCGCTCAGCCAGGTTGTTGTCTATCGGTAATTCACCATCATCCAGGTAAGCAAAGATCTCTTTCCAGAACCGGTTCAGATAATTGAGAGCTTCTTTATAATACCGGCTTCTAAATTCTGAATCCTTTGACTGTTCACTATCTAACAAACTGCGCAGCTCTATTAGGAGTTCCTTCGTTTCCAAGCTTTGCCTTTCTTGAAACCTTTCCTTGGGAGTTAATCCGGCATCATCGTATTTACGCTCCCTCATAAAGAACTCCTTTAAAATTTCGGAAAAGCGTTCTGCAGTCGGTTCACCACCCTGATTGGAAGCCTTGACAAACTTGTTCTTGGCATGAGACATACAAACCTGGTGGACAGTATCTTTAAACCGGGCTGATTTCAGCTCATTGCCGATAAATACATAAGCATTGTATCCGTCGGACATTATACTCTTCAAT